>Ga0207416_1000146_pt1 | contig 130985 bp, 132 predicted proteins | sample PaiPotPPM11metaG_FD_184107 | JGI IMG/M metagenome (GOLD analysis project Ga0207416, IMG submission 184107) | Iron sulfur acid spring bacterial and archeal communities from Banff, Canada, to study Microbial Dark Matter (Phase II) - Paint Pots PPM... ...
GTGCTGACCGCCGCCGACTTGCGGACCGCCGCCGAAGTGCGCACCGCCGCCTTGCGGATGGTAGCCGCCCTGCCCGGGTGGGGCAACGTAGGCGCGGCCCTGATATGAACCGCCGTGGTTCGTGTAGATGTTACGGACGTGGATGTTCGGATAGACGCGCACGCCGCGGTCGTAGTGAAAACCGGTGCGCAGCTCGTCTCCGTGCCACCATCCGACGTTGCCGAAGTACAATCCAAGTCCGTACGTCGGACCGTAGTAATTCCACGGGTGGCCTTCCCAGTACGGAATGCCTGAATAGAACGTGTACGGCGTATCGATCTCGTTCGCCGCAAGGTACGGGCCCGCGTTGTATCCGAGGATGCTCACGACCATGCCGGGCTCGAGCGTCATTCCGGTGGGGTTGATGATCGTGCCTTGATGCAGTTCGACGTTGTCGACGTAATTGCGATTGTCGCGCACTTGCAGATTGTAGCCGCCGTCGAAGCTCACGATGCGGCCGTGGACGTTCGCTTCTCCGTCCGCGGTCGCCGAAGGCCCCGCGGCGTACGACGGGACGGTTTGCGCGAGAGCGCTCGTCGGAGTCGCCGTGGCGAGTGCTGCGAGGGCCGCTGCAACGTACATGGTGTTCTTCATTCTTGCTCCTTCACCGTTCGGCGCCATCCTAGGAGATACGAACCTCCGTCCGGTGCGACAAAGATCCAGAAACGAAAGTACGCCCGCGAAGCGCGAAAGAGCGTCTCCACGCGGCCTGCGTGTAACGCCGAAGCAGGACGGTAAACCGAGCGTGCGGTATACGGTCGCGGTGGCGTATTACGAACGTCGAACGCGGGCCGCACCGCGCGAACAGTCGCCCGCCCCCGTCACGACGAGCGTCGACGTGAGCCGGGTGCGTCCGGCGAGCCACAGCCTCGCAGCGATCTCCACCGCGGTCATACAGCGCATGACTCTGGCCGAAGGGCAATTGATCGCGTGGTGGGTGGCGAACGGGGCGAATGATTATCTTTCCGATGTACCGGCGACTCGCGTAGACGACGCTCCCATGAGCGCCGCCGTCCGGTTCAGGTGGTTCAACATGAACCTGAAGGGTACGGCCTACATGGTCGGGTTGAACATCCATTACGGCGGGGATTTAGGCGCGCTCTGGGTGAAAAATCTTGCGACGGATGAGACCATGGAATTTCACCCTCACGCGAATCCTACGCACGGGCTGCCCGCGGATTTGATTACAAAAATAAAGAACAACCACGAGGGACTCGCCGCCCCGGCGCTCTTGAACAAGATTTGATCGAGCGCGACGCTCGTTCATCCTATCACTCATGATGGCACCATCGAGAATGTCCCGGCGCCCCACGACTGGTTGCGTCGCCGTCATTGTGCTATACGGAGGGCATGAACTCGATGAAGCGTCTCATTCACCTTCCACTCGCTTATGCGCTCGGCATCGCGATCGGCATACCTGCGGTAGCAGCTGCGCAAACGGCGCCGGCACCGACGGCGAAAAACCCGCATTACTTCACGCGCGCGGTGAGCGGCGTGACGTTGACCGCGACGCAGAAGACGACGATCGCGTCGATCACCGCGCAGTACCGCAGCGCGCATCCGGACGGCGCACCGCACGACGCCCAGGCCGAACAGCAGTTTCACCAGCAGATCTCGAACGTCTTGACCCCCGCTCAGCGTTCGCAGGTCGCAGCGCGAGTCAAGCAGTTGCGCGCGTCCGGCATGGCGGGTCACTGACGAGATCGAGGCCGAACGAAGAGCGTATCCGCCTCAGCGGAAGAGGACTTTCGCCATCATGCCTTTGTCTTCATGATTGAGAATGTGGCAATGAAAGACCGCCATGCCGCGGATGACGGGATCGGTGAAATCCATCACCGCCTCGACCGTACTTTGCGCAGGCACATTGACCGTGTCCAGCCAGACCGGATCGGCTATTGCGCGACCATCCTGAGCGAACGTGAGGAAATGCAGTTGATGGATGTGGAACGGATGCACCTCATGGGCTTTGTTGACGATGCGCCAATGCTGGTAGCTTCCGATCTGCACGGTCGTCATCGGTTTGGCATCCATCGAGAATTTCTGGCCGTTGATATAGAAGCCGTGCTCGTCTTCGCCGAAGTTGACCGTGAATTGCGGCGCTGCTCGTTCCGCAGCGGCGATCCCGGTAGCGACCTTGTAGACCGGCGGCTGCGAAGAGACCGGAACGGTCGGCATCGGCGCATCCGATGCAGTTGCCGGAACGACGTCCGCGAGCACTTGTCCCTGGTTGATGTCACCGGAGGGACCGGTGTCGACGCATGCTGTGCGCAACGTCGCATGCGCGCCGGCCGGAGGTCCGGTCACGATCGCCTCGACCCGCCCGGCCGGCGGGAGAAGCAGATGCGGAACCTTCATCGTCGGCCGAGCCGGATTGCGATAGGCCAGCGGTTCGCCGTCCAGCGCGACGACTTCGAGCTGCTCGCCATCGAGCGCGATATCGAGATACGATTCCGGCTGGGCGTTGACGATGCGCCAGAACTGCCGCTCGCCCGGGGCGATCGCGATCGTCGGGCGCAGGGCGCCGTTGACGGTGGCGAATCCCTTCACTTGCTCGCCTGAGGTGCCGCAGTCTTCGGCGGGGACGTTCATGCGCGCCCGTAAGGCCTGGACCTGCCGCCCGTCATCGCCTCGTGCGTCCATGGTGCGTACCACCAACACGCGCTCCCGCAAGCCGCGGACCGCGGGAACGTACCGATCGATACCCTCGATGACGATCGCGCCCGACATACCGTCGAGATCTTGCTCTGCGCTCTCGCCGTGCGGATGTGTGTGGAACCAGAAGAGACCCGGCATATGATTCTGCGGGACGCGGACGTCGTAGCGCAGCGTCTGCCCGGGGCTCGCGATCATGGTGAGAACGTCGTCTTGCGGTGCCTGCGGCGAGACCTCCAGCCCGTGAAAGTGCAGATTCGTCATGTCCATGCACGGCCCGAGCGCGCATCGCTCCGTCGAGTGCGCGGGGAGTTCGTTGACGTACGTGATCTTCATCCGATCGCCCGGCCAAACGCGGATCGTCGGAGGTACGCTCGCACCGTCGTACTCCATTCCCGCGCGGCCGTCCGGCTGTGCGGCCGCAGTCAACGTCAACGACGTGACTCCGTTTACGGGGTGCACTTCGGGAGGATTGGGAAGCGAAACGGTTGCGGTGAACTGCTCCGGAGGATTGCCGTCAGTAGGCCTTCGATCGCTACCGACGAGGACCGCGCCGACGAGCACCAGAGCGGCAATGCGTAGCGAGCTCATGGGCAAAGTGTACGTGCTGCCGCCCCTGGGGGCAAATTCGCTCGCCTCCCCGCAGGCCAGCCGATCTTCGGGATGAGCCTCGAAAATCACCAGTCGCCTGCTGACGCCGCACCAAAACTGCTGCGCGTCATAACGATCTTGCTGCCCGTGTCCTTCGGCAGCAGAATCCGGCATGGACGCGACAAGATCGCTGTAGCCCCCTAACCTCGCCCCCGGTATCGTTGATTCACGAAGGGTCGGCGTCATTCGAAAGGGCCGACACGGGATGTGGAGGCCATTCTATGCTCGTCTTTCAGTCACTTCCGGAAGCGATCCGAGCGGGTTACCAAATCGTCGAGCGCACGTCGAGCGGCTACCTCGTGCGCATCAGGACCGCCAGCGGTTGGGCGCTCGCGCTCGTCGACGTACGGTCACGCGACCTGATCATGCCCGACGCGTAGCGTGCGGCCTTAGATCTCTTCGTGTCCTTAACGCGACGAAGCCGCACGGCGGCCCCCGGGAGATTGAGTATGATTTCTACCAAGGGACCCAACGGTTCGGGTTCTGCAAACGGTTCGGGCTCGGCAAAAGGAATGACCGGCAATTTCGGCGCGCCGGTCGGGGAGAGTCAAAGCTCCCTCACGGACGTCGTGCACGCCAAGAGCGGCGGCGCCTTCGGGTATTTCGAAGTCACCGAAGACGTCACCGAGTACACGCGTGCGGACTTCCTCAGCCAGATTGGAAAGCGGACCGACGTGCTCGCGCGGTTCTCATCGGTTGTCGGCGAGCACGGCTACGGCGACACCGATCGCGATCCGCGGGACTTCTCGGTCAAGCTCTACACCGGCGAGGGCAACTACGACGTCGTCGGCAAGAACACGCCGGTCTGTTTCATCCGCGATGCGATGAAGTTCGCTGACTTCATCCACTCACAGGAACGCCATCCTCGGTCGGGGCTGCGGGATCCCAACCGCATGTGGGACTTCTGGTCGCTCTCGCCCGAATCGCTCCACCAGGTGACGTACCTGACGGGTGACCGCGGACTTCCGCTGGGCTGGCAGTTCATGAACGGCTACGGGAGCCACACGTTCCAGTGGATCAACGGCGCCGGAAAGTCGGTCTGGGTGAAGTATCACTTCAAATCTGAGCTGGGGATCAAGAGTCTGACGCGGCACGACGCCGTGCGGATCGCCGGCGAGGATCCCGACTTCCACCGACGCAGCTTGTTCGATCTCATCGCCGGCGGCGACGTCGCAGCGTGGAAGCTCTACGTGCAGGTCATGCCGCTCGAAGACGTGGCGACGTACCGGTTCGATCCCTTCGATGTGACGAAGATCTGGCCGCACAAGGACTATCCGCTGATCCCGGTCGGCCGCATGGTGCTCAACCGCAACCCGCAGAACTTCCACGCCGACATCGAGCAAGCGGCATTCGAGCCGTCGAACGTCGTCCCCGGCGTCTCGTTCTCGCCCGACAAGATGCTGCACGGCCGGCTGTTCGCCTACGTCGACTCGCACCGTTATGGGATCGGCACCAACTACATGTCGCTTCCGGTGAATCGGCCGAGAGTCGAGGTCGCGAACTCCACGCGCGACGGCCTCATGCGGCCGAGAGACACGATCGGACGCTTCGATCAGCGGACTGCTCACGACGACGACTACTCCCAGGCCGGCGACCTCTACCGGCTCATGACCGCCGACGCGCAGGATCGCATCATCGACACGATCGTCACGATGATGAAATCCGTGCGGCGCGACATCGCGCTCCGCGCCGTCGGGAACTTCACGAAGTGCGACCCCACGTTCGGCGAGCGGCTCGCGCGCGGACTCGCGTTGGACGAGCTCCTGACGCTGGCGACCGCCGGCTCCCGGTAGGACGTCGTGAGCCCGCGGAGTGCACGTTTGCGACCGGGCGTCCTAGCGAGAAGTTGCAGTTGCCCCCAGAAACGATACATCGGCGACCCACAGAACCCGACAGGCCCCGCACTATAAGGACGATGGCGATGAACTACTGGATCGAAGCTCGGCCGGTCAACGAAGTGGAGAGCTGTGGTGACTTTGCGAAGTGCTTCGACGTTGCGCCGGATCGGCGCGCAATCATCGTCGGTGACATTGCCGGTCGAGGTACCGCAACAGGTGACGGCGCGAGCGCTCTGTGCGCGTTCGTGCACCGTCTGATCGCGCGGTGCGTGCCGCTGACCGAGACCATGTGGGCGGCCTCTGACTTCTTCACGCGCGCGGTCTTGGACGATGCGACGCCGTTCGCGAGCCTCTTCGTCGCCGTCGCCGACCTGCGGCAAGGACTGATCCACTACGCGTCGGCGGGCCACGAGCCGGGGTTGCTCTTCAACGGGGACGCGACTGCGCACCAGCATTGCAATCCGACCGGCCCCGTCTTGGGCTTGAGAGCACCGACGTCAGCCTTCGGCGAGCACACCTTCCCGTTGTTTCGGGACAGCTTCCTGGTGGTTGTGACGGACGGCATCACCGAAGCACGCCGAAGGGACGGCGATCGCCTCTCATTCTTCGGAAGCGGGGGCGTCGCCCGCGCGGTTCGCGATGCCGTACTGCATCGGCGAGATCCCGCGCGAGAGATCCACCGGGCCGCCGTCCAACATGCCGGCGGCAGGCTGAGCGACGACGCATGCGTCGTGGTTTCGTCGCTGTCGTTCCCGAACCGTGTCCGCCTGCGGCCGACGATCGACGATCGTGACGACCTGCACTATCTGCTCGCGGCGCACGAGGGCCGGCCGCCGTCTCTGAGCTCGTAAGAGCAGCTGGAGACCCGTGCAGCATCGACGCCGGTGTCCGTGCTAACGAGCCGTTACCCCGCCCCCGCAGACGGGAGGCGCTCAGTGCGGCATAGGGTGCAGGCGCCAAGCGGTGCCGTCCGTGAAGCGTATCGCAGCGACTCGGCATCCATTCGGCCGCGAGCCCAGATACGCGAGCCCGGAGAATTGACCGAACGTGTGGTTGATCGTCGCGCCGGGCGAAAACGTCCCGACGTCGACCACGTGCTCGACGTCGCCGCGATAGTTTACGAGGAACGCCACGCGGCTAGCCGTCTTCTGCGTCTGGTTCACGTACGAGATTTGAATGCCGTCGGTGTAGATGCTGCCGAACGTCCGGGCCGGCCAGGGATACCAAAAAGGGCGGCCGACGGCGCTTTGGTACTGCAGCACGCTGCACGTCCTGATCGCGATCGGCTGCGTCTGCGCGCTTGCCGCGAGCGGAGCAGTGGCTAATGCGAGGCTGAGGGCGGCGGCGAGTTTGATGATGTTCATGCTTCGCTTTCTCGATGATCGACGTTAAGGTCACTTAAGGCTTATGGAGCGCTGTATACCGCGAGCTTCAGAGATATTCTGGAGAGTCGGAAGAGCGCTAATTCTCTAGAGTATCTCTGGAACGTTAGGTATCGTCTTTCTCACGAGAACGCGTCGACGTGGAGTCGAATGGAAGTCAAAGCTATCAATTGGAAGCAGCCGCGCCTAGGGCAAAAACTGCTGCTTTTCACAGCAATCTTGCCGTACGGGCTCGGTGACAGCAGAATCCGGCATGGACGTGACAGGATCGGTGTAGCGGGCTAACCATTTCCCCGGTAGCGTAAGTTGACGAAACGTCAGACACTCGTCGAGTCACCGTTACGGACAGAGGCATGAATCGATTATGAACGGTCTACAAATGTTGCTCATCGACCGCGTTCGCGACTACATCGAGCAGCACTATAGCGAGCACATTTCGCTGCGGGACGTCGCCGCCGCACTCGGTTACTCCCGATCGCATCTCACCAACCTGGTGAGCACCGCGACCGGTAAGCCGCTGAACGCCTGGATCATCGAACGCCGCATCGTCGCCGCGCAGGAGCAGTTGACGGACCCATATGCGACGGTCGCCGAGGTGGCCGCGGCCGTCGGATTCGGCGACACGGCGCATTTCAGCCGCAAATTCAAGCGTATCGTGGGTATGACCGCCAGCGAATGGCGACGCAGGCACACCGACGTCCCGCGCCAGGAGCCGGCTTGTCCCAAGTGTGGTCACGCCCCGTGGTTCTCCTCAAGTCTGGGTTGGGCGGCCGGAGCAGCGGCCGGGTAAACACCGACGGCGAGCGTAGTGGAAACCCGCACCCGCACGCAGGTTGCCGCGCAGAGGATGCAGGGTATCGGCGGTATCGCGGCCACGCAGAACCGGATTGCCAAGCGAATGCGATCTCGTCCGGTACGTGTCGTTCGCCGAGACGGGCGACATCGCCCGGTAGCAGCTTGGTGCACAGCGTGCGGCGCAAGGCCTGCTGGCGCAAAACGTCAGCCCGTATCGCGTCTCGACCTCCCGGGCGCAAGCCGACGCGGGATTCGCGCAGGCGAAGTCGCTCCAGGCACATCTCCGCGAACTACAAGGAACGCAGCTCGCGCACGTCCGCCCGGGGCCGCACGTCGAGATCGGCGTCGACGCCTGCCAAGGGCGTGGAGTTCACGGACACGTCGCCGCTATCGCTCCGGCATCGCAGAGCGCGTTCAGTCTCGTTCCCGCCCAAATTGCGACCGGGAACTTCGTGAAGATCGCTGAGCGCATTCCCGTACGTATCCTCGTCGACAATCCGCCGGCGGACATGCCGTTGCGCGTCGGAAGGTCCCGTCGAGACGTCGATCGCGTTCACGTCGCAGTGAAAGTGACGCGCGGCCGCTGCTCGCTGCTCGGGCCGTGCGTCATGCTGCTCACATGGCCTGCCAGGTCGTACCGTCGCTGAACTTGACCGACTGCACGCTGCATTTGGCTGGTCCGTGGTATTCGGGTGCCGTCGACGGTGTGAAGTCTTTCGAGATCGGCGTCCCGCTCGAGAACTTCCCGGTGGCCTTGACGATCTGCGTGCTGACCCGATAGCGGACCGCGAAGGTCACGTTCGTCGCCGTGAGCGGCGACTGATTCGTGAACGTGATGCGCAAGTTCGAGTGTCTCATCGGCGCAGTTGAGGGGAGTGGCGGGACATCGTACGTGGTGTAGTTGCACGAGGCGACGCTGACCGGTGAGGCTGTCGGCGAGAGGTGCGCCACAACCGGTGAGCCGGCGGCGAGGGCGAGGGCGCCGGTAACCCCGGCGATGGTGGAGAGGAACATGATCTTTCGGATTCTCACTTTCGTGTGTAATGTAAGCGTACTCTATCGTCGGTATACACCGCGTTCCAGAAGCAATCTGGAGAAGTTCGGCTCCGTCTCAATGGGCGTAGGTGCGCCAAAAGTAGACGACGGTGAGGAAGACCGCGACGAGAAGGACGAAGCTGCGGAGGACTCGCTTGCTGAGGACCTTCGCGAGCTTACCGCCGGCGAAGCCGCCGATGATCGCGCCGACGACCATAAAAAGGCCGTAGTTCCACAGAATCAGGCCTCGGAACGCGAGGATGACGACGGCGATGAACGAGACGAACGTCGCGACGGCGTTCTTGATCGCGTTCGCTTCCTGGAGGTCATCGACGCCGCTCATGGTGACGATCGTCATCAGCACGATCCCCTGTCCCGCGCCGAAGTAGCCGCCGTAGATCGACCCGAGAGCGTATCCGATCCACGACTGAACGTTGTTCCCGATCGCGTTTGGGTCGGTAACGACGGCTTGCGGCGTTCTAGCGGCGAGGCGTTTCGTCCACTTCTGGACTACGGGCCCGAACGCGAACATCAAGGTCGCGACGAGGAGCAGCCATGGCACGAGGATGTTGAAGGTATTGGGGTTCGTCACCGTCAGCAGCCAGGCTCCGATGACGGCGCCGAGGCTGGCCGCTATCGTACACATGACGACGCGCCGCGGTGCGCGAGCGATCTCACGCTTGTAGACGACGGCTGCGAGCGCATGGCCCGGAGTGACGCAAACGGCGTTCGTCGCGTTCGACAGGAGCGCCGGAACCCCCAGCGCCATCAGTGCCGGGAAGCTGAAGAACGTGCCGCCTCCGGCGAGCGCGTTCATCGCGCCCGCCATCATCGCCGCGACGAACAGAATCCCAAGGTGCAACGTCACCACGCCGGCAAGCCTCCTAGAGACGTCGAAGGAAAAGTCCTACGCCGCGCTACCGAGACTCAATGTGACATGCCCTCTGGAAAAGAGGCAGAGAGTGACGCGAAGGAGGCCGGCATAGGACGAACCAGCGCGTCCGGTGCCTCGTCACGAGGCACGAGGAAGACGAACCAGAACGCCGCCGCAGCGGCAACACCCCATAGCACGTACAACACCCACTCGGCGAGCCGGCGCGCCGGCCGCGGAACGTCTTCGTCGAGCACCGGCGCGAGCGGCTCGAGTGGGGGCGGGATGGGCGAGTAGACGAGGTACGTCCGGCCGCTCCGGTCGGTCAACACAGCGGCGGCGCGCACCGCGAAGCGGAAGTCGGTGATGGCGAGATCGCGCGCACGTCCCGGGATGGGGTATCTCATGGTTACGGCCAGTATGGCGCCCATGTCGGAGTCGGTTCGGAGAACGGTGCCGATTCCTCCGCGGCGGAGGGGGCGTCCCGAAGATGACGTGTCGCGCAGGGGAGCCGGCCGCAGGCGCCGCCGAACTCTCTAGTTGCTCTCCGCGACCCGTTCTACACTGTGCATATGGTACTTCCTATGGCAAACCAGCGAGACGAAGTGGGGCCGGCCCCGCGACTCCTCGTCGTCGACGACGAACGTCCCATTCGCGAGATGCTCGAACTCGGGTTGAAGAGTCGCGGTTTCGAGGTGCGTTCCGTCGCGGACGGTCCGGCGGCGATCCCGTTGATCCAGGAGTGGAAGCCGGAGCTCATTCTGCTCGACGTGATGCTGCCGAAAGTCGACGGAATCGCTATGCTGCCGATGCTGCGCCGGCTGACCGAAGCCCCGATCGTGATGCTCAGCGCCAAGGGCGAGGTCGAGGACCGTGTACGAGGTCTCGACCGCGGTGCCGACGACTACCTCGCCAAGCCGTTCGAGATGTCCGAGCTCGTGGCGCGTTTGCGCTCGGCCCTTCGGCGGCCGCGCTTGGAGAACGTGGAAGTCGTGTCCTATGCCGACGTGGAGGTCGAGCTGCAGACGCGTACCGTCCGGCGCGGAGGACGAACGCTCGATCTGTCTCCGCTCGAGTACGATCTGCTCGTCACGCTCTTACGGCATCCGCGCCGCGTCTTCTCGCGCGACCAACTCCTCGATCTAGTGTGGGGTCTTGACGCCGACGTCGGTCCGGGGAGCGTCGAGCGTTACATCTCCTACGTGCGAGCGAAGGTCGACGAAGGCGAGTCAACCCGATTGATCCATACGATTCGCGGCGTGGGGTACTCACTGCACGATGGATAGACCGCCGTCGCGCTCGTTTGCGACTCGGTTGATTCTCGCGTATGTCGGGGCGGCGGTCGGGTTGCTGTTCCTGATCGGATCCGCATCGTCGATCTTCACCTTCCAATTGTACGCGCGAACCTCGAACGAAGTGATCGCGGCGGCATCGCGGACGATCGAGGGGCGTATCGCCGCCAATAAGGCGCAGCAGGTTCCCTTGAGGACCCTTGCGCCCCGCCTCACCGCGGAACTGTACCGGCCGCGAATTCGCGTCGCCGTATACGACCAAGAACACAGGCTTCTCAGCGAGAGTGCACCGCTGCGCAGGACGACCGGAGTGGTCGGGGCGATCGCCTCGCTCATGGACCTGCACCAGACGCAGATCCCGGTCTCGAACGGCTTCGTGCTCGTGAGCGCCGACCTGATGCAATTGCAGGACACGCTCCGCGCGTATTGGACCTTGATGGTGCCCTTGAGCGTGCTCGCGATCCTCCTCGCATGGGCAGCGGGGTCGGTGATCACGAGACAAGCGGTCTTGCCGGTCACACAGATCTCCGCCGCGATGCGGCGCTTCGCGCGGGGCGACTTCCGGCCGGAACCGATCCGCTCGACCAGTGACGACGAGATCGGCGAGCTCGCCCACTTGTACAACGGCGCGCTCCATCAGGTGCGCATCGCAATTGCGGAACGCGATCGCAGCGAGGCGGAGATCCGCCAATTCATCGCGGACGCCGGTCACGAGCTGCGCACCCCACTCACCGTCATCATGGGTTATCTCGACGTATTGGAGGACGGCGCGGTCGATGCGCCGGGGATCCGCGAACGCGTCTTCGCTACCCTGCGGCAAGAGAGCCGCCGGATGCGCTTGCTCATCGAGAAGCTGATCTATCTCGCGCGGTTGGAACGGGGCGAAGCCAACGTGCGGGAGATCGTCGACGTCTCCGCGGTCGTCTCGCGCGTCGCGACTTCGCTCGCGCCCGTGGACGGATCCGCGAGGATCGATGTCTCGACAGTTCCCGATGCGCGCGTCGTCGCCGACGAGGCCGAGATCGTCGAAGCGGTGCGGAATCTCGTCGACAACGCGCTCAAGTACGCGCCCGGATCGGACGTCGCCGTCAGCACGATCGTTGACGGGGACGAGGTCGTCGTCGTCGTTCGCGATCGCGGGCCCGGGATGTCGGAGCAGGACCAGGCGCACGCGTTCGACCGCTTCTACCGCGGGCGCGGGATCGCCGAAGTGGAAGGCACCGGACTTGGCCTGGCGATCGTGAAGCGCGCCGTACACCGCGCGGAGGGAACGATCGCGGTCGAGAGTCGGACCGGGGAGGGGACGCAGTTCACGATTCGGCTCCCGCACGCGAACGGGAACCGGCGACCGTTGCTCCGCCCGGGCTGAACCGCGATCCGTCTCGGTCCGGGATATCCATGAAGGTTTGACACAGACGCACGCATCGATCAAGGCGTATCGGAAGATCAATTGGCCGGAACTCGTGTTCGGCGACGTTGTAGTGTATCAGTCGTCTAATGGCGCGTATGAACACGTCGCGACGGTAGTGGACGATCGAGCGCCACACGACATCCTCGATAAATTAACGGTAGTAAGCAAATGGGGAAAATCGGGCGAATTTATTCACAGAGTGAAAGACCTTCCGGACTATCTCGGCAGTCCCGCCGAATTCTGGACCGACCGGAGCGAGGCTTGATCATGGAACGTAAAGCGTTGCTGGACCTTCTGAGCACCATTGAATCTATCGCGTTCGCAGCGCGATATTTGGCTGCGTCGTCCCTCGACGCCATTGTCACCGCCACGACCGCTAGTCGAGAAGTTATCAAGTTAAGTGAGAACAAGGATGAAGAAGCCGGGATTACTGTTGCGGCGCGCTTGAAGCAATTGATTGCTAAAGCTCATGACGAAGACGTTAAAGAAACGGTCGCGGACCAAGACGTAGCGATTCTTGTTTTACTGCACCATGTTGTTCGATTTGCTCCAAGACGAGCCGAAATGTTTTTGGCGCATGTGGCCGATGAGAAGGCGCTCGACTGGGCGCGCAAATATGCCGTGAAACATCGGCAGGCCGTTGAGTGCAAATCGTCAGTGGAGTTGCTGTCTAATGTCGCTACTGCGCCTGCGTGGCCGGTCACGAATTATGCACGTATGATTGCGAGTGACGACGTCCTGGTATCGTACAAATCTGTGACGCGTGAAAGAGCTGCGTGGTCGTCGAAACGGCGCGCAACAGCTTATTATCGAAAGTTGAAGCGTGTTGGCCTCAATCAAGTGTCTCTGTACGGTAGAGGTGGGCACACGCTTTCAGGCAAGGCTTCATGAACATGGAGCACGGCTGGTCCGTGATTTGTGGGCGGCCGATTACGGATAAGGAAAGTGGCAATATATCATTGATCGATGTTATAGAGCAGCTGAACCTTGGTTCCGAGGCGGTGAATCCTGACGGGTTGAGAGAGTTGTCTATCTCGATGTTCGTGGTGTCGGGTTGGCGAGCCGTTGCGTCTGGGCCGCGCACTAGCTGTCGATATGAGTTCATCGCCCCCGACAGTAAGCAATTGTCTGTGACGGAGCTCGAGCTTGATGATGTGCAAGTCGGGCATAGGCTTCGGACAGTTATTGAGATGGAGAACATGACCGTAAACGACCCGGGATTCCATTTTGTTCGGCTGTCGATTAAAAATCAACAGCACGAGCTGTATCGTGTTGTGGCCGAAACCGCTCGATATTCGCTTCGTCGATTCCGAAGGCGACTAACGCCGCTCCAGCACTTTGCCGCGCGACCTGCGCTATGCCGGAACGGGCGGCGTGGCATCGGTCACGCCGCCTTCCGGTTGTCGGTTTGCGCATTACGCACCGGACGGGAGTGGATCCCCTACGTTCGGTCTGGCAGGCGACGCTGCTTGCTCCGTGGCCGGGAAGTGTTTCGGCGCCAGCCACATGTACATTATCGGAACCAGAATGAGCGTGAGGAACAACGAGCTCAGGATGCCGCCGATCACGACGATGCCGAGGCTCGAGCGGACGCCGGAGCCCGGCTCGAGCGCCAACGCCAGCGGAACGTTTCCCGCGACGACCGAGATGCTCGTCATCATGATCGGCCGGAAACGCGTGAACGCGCTTTCCTGGATCGCCGCAAGCTTGTCCTCGCCGCGCCTGCGCAGCGTGTTCGCGTAGTCGACCAGCAGGACGCCGTTCTTCGTAACGATCCCGACCAGCATGATCGTCCCGATCATCGAGAAGAGGTTCAGCGTTTGGTGCGTGAGCGCCAGCGCACCCAACGCGCCGACCGCCGCGACCGGGACCGAGAACATGATGATGAGCGGGGAGATATAGCTGTTGTAGAGCGCGACCATCAGCAAGAAGACCAGCACGACCGAGAGGATCAGCGAGCCCCCCAAACCCAGGAGGGTCTGGTTCATCAGGTCCTGCTGTCCGAGCGGACGCGGCCGAACCTGGATGTTGTTCGGGAGATGGAGCGCGGCGACGCGCTTCATGAACGCGTTTTGGACGTTGGAGAGCGAAGTGCTCGACGCGTAGTTCGCGCCGATGTCGATGACCGTGTTGCGGTTGACCCGCGTGATCAGCGGAGGGGTCGGCGACCATTTGAACGTGCTGAAATCGCCGAGGTGAACGATCTGACCGCTGGTGGAGCGCACCGGAATTTGCATGACGGCCGAGAGGTCGTTCCGCTGATCGCGCGGATAGATCACCTGCACCTGGATGAGGCCTTGAGGGCTCTCGAACTGCGTGGCGATCGCGCCGCCGAACGCTGCGGCCGCGGCCGTCGTCGCCGTGCCGAGGCTGACGTTCAACGAGCGCATCTTGGCGCGCTGGAAGAGGAGCTCGACCTGCGGCGAAAGCGCCGAGACGCTGCTGTTGACGTTCACCGCACCGGGCGTCTGCAGCATCGCGGCGTAGACTTTCTGTGCGTACGACGTCGGGTCGCCGCCGGTGACGTCGGTCACGAGCTCGTCGAGGGGCTGAGCGTTGCCGCCGGTCTGTCCGGTCGAGGGGATGACGAGGACTTGCGCATTGGGCAGCGTCTTCGCTGCAATTGTTTTGTATTGGTTCACCCAGTAGGCGGTCCGCTGCATACCTTTGGTGGTAAGGAAGATCTGGATCTGTCCGACGTTGCTCTCGACCAGCAGGCCGGCGTAGGGCGACGAGTACCCGCCGGCGAGAGCGGTGTCGGAGGCGATCTCGGGGAGCTTACGGAGCTCTTGCTCGAGTTTGATGATCGCCGAGTTCGTCGTCGCGAGCTGGGTTCCGACCGGATAGGCGACCTGCACGAAGACCTGGCCGTTATAGATCGGCGGGATGAACGTCTCCCCGACGACTCCGAGCGGAACCAGCGCGACGGCGAAGATCAGTGAGCCGAAGCAGAACGCGACGAACGGGATACGATGGCGCAAACCCCACGGGAGGATGCGGTGCGCGTAGAGTGACCGCGCGCGGTTGAACTGGCGCTCGAACGCACGGATGACGCCGAACGGCGTCCAGCGCCCGTGGAGCGCCCAGTTTGCGGCGAGCGACGGCGTAATCGTGAAGGAAACGAAGAGCGAGGTCAGCGTCGAGATCACGATGACGATCGCAAACTCGACGAGGTTCCGGCCGACCTGCCCCTGCAGGAAAGCGATCGGCAGGAAAACGACGACGTCGACCATGGTAATGACGAGCGCGGCCGTCCCGATCTCGTTTCGACCCTTGATCGCGGCCTGATCCGGCGGCTCTCCGAGCTCGTGGTGGCGCTCGATGTTCTCCAGGACGACGGTCGAGTCGTCGACCAGAATTCCGATGACGAGCGTCATTCCGAGGAGCGAGATCGTGTCGAGCGTCAGGTTCATCATCTTCATGACGAAGAGCGCGGTGCAGAGCGACGCCGGGATCGCGATCAGGACGACGATCGCGTTGCGCCACGACCCCAGGAAGAAGAGCATCACGATGCCCGTCAGCGCGATCCCCTCCATCAGAGTGTTGACGGTGCCCTGGATCTGCTGCTCGGTGAACTTCGACTGAACGTTCACGATGCCGAACGTGACGTCGGGATATTGCGCCCGCAGACGGGGAAGCGCCGCGACCACGTTGTTCGAAGCCGTGACCTCCGAGGAGGTCGAGCTCTTCTGCACGGACAGGAACACGCCGTTGATCCCGTTGACGGTGGCGCTCATCGTGCGCGGCTCGTACCCGTTGACGACTGTCGCCACGTCCCCGATGCGCATCACCGAGTTCCCCGCCGTCCAAGGATTGACCGTACCGGTCCCGGCGGTGAGATTTCCCGACGTTATGCTCGTGCCGGTGCTTCCAGGCGTGGTCGTGGTGGAAGCGGTACTGCTCGCCGGCGGGGAGATGGGCAGGAAGGCGATCGACGACGGCTGGTAGATATCGCCGCGGACCTCGATCTGCGTCTGGCGATTACGGCCGTAGGCAATGCCGCCGGGAGCGAGCGTGTTGCTCGAACCGACGGTGGTCACGACGTCGTTGAGCGTCAGGTTGGCCGCAGCAAGTTTCTGCGGATCGACGACGACCTCGTATGCCGGATTCGCTACGCCGCCGACCGTGACGAAGGAGATGTCGGGAATCTGGGAGATCGCGGGAGAGACCTCGTTGTTTGCAACCAGCGCGAGTTGGCCCTCGGTGAGCTTCGAGGAGGTCATCGAGAGCGTCACCACCGTTGCCTCACTGGGGTCGCGCACGCTGACCGTGGGCGGCTGGACGGCGAGCGGCAGCTGGCGCTGCGCGATCTGCAGCGATTTCATCACGTTGACGAGATCCGTGTTCACGTCCGACGTGATGTAGAACGCTGCGGAGATCGTCGCCCGGCCGGCCTGAATGTTCGAGCTCATCGTCTGCAGGTCGGGGGTGCCGGCGAGGGCGTCTTCGATAGGCCGCACGATCGTGTCGCGCATGATCGTCGGCGACGCGCCGCTATACGTCACTTGCATGCTGACCGTCGGAACGGATACGTTCGGGAAGAGCTGTTGGACGAGCGTGCGATACGCCATCGTCCCCGCCAGCCCCATCAGGGCGAGCAGAACGAAGACGAGCGGCGGACGATGGACGAAAACGGACGTCAACGACATCGCGGGCTACCTCTGCGCGACTTGCTGAGGCGCGACCGCCTGACCGTCGGTGAGCCCGGCTTGCCCGTTGATCACGACGGGGACGCCCGTTGAGATACCGGTGACGATCGCATTCGCTCCGTCGTCGGCGAGCATCGTCACCTTGAGCGTCTGCACGATGCCACCCTTGACGGTCTGAATCGTCGAATTCGTCGTGTCGAGGAATGCAGTGGTTGGAATCTTCACACCGCTCGCGCTGGGAAGCCGAGCCGCGCCCGAGACGGGGATTCCCGGACGCAGATTCCCATCGGTGTTCGTCAGCAGCACCTTGACGATGAAATTGGTCGAACCCGGGTTGATGGCGTTGAGCACGCCTTCGACGCGGCCTGTGTACCGCATGCCGGGCAGACTCGAGGAAGAGATCGTCGCCGTGGCGTTGGGGCGCATGCCGACGACCTGCGAGGCTGCTCCGCTCAGAACGGCATAGACCTTGTCGGTTTCCTGGAGCGTGAAAATTTGGCGCGCCCCCGGAAACTCGCCGGGATTGAGATTGCGATTCACGACGACCCCGTTGATCGGTGAGACGATTCTCGCTTTGGCGATCGAGACACGAATCTGATCGGCCTGCGCTTGTGAGATCAGCGTGGTGGCGCGCGCCGCGACCACCTGCGAGCCCTGCAGCCCGGTCGTCGTCGTGCCGTTGGCGCTTACTTGCTGAAGATCGTTCTGCAGGGTGACCTGCGCTGAGCGCACGGATTGCTGGTCGTTCTTCACCAGCGTCGCCTGCGCGTCGTACGTTTGCTGCGCGATGTAGCCGTTCTGGAGCAGCCCTGCGTACCGAGTGAGATTCTGCGTGTCGGTCGCGAGCGTCTGCTGGAACTGACGTACTGCGGCGCGGGCTTGATTGACGATGTTACTGTTCTGAGCGATCGTAAGCCCTGCCTGATCGTACTGAAACGCCGCCCGCGCCGCATTGCTGCTCACCGTGGCCTGGAATTGCGCGAGCTGGGTGCGCAGGTCGGCGGTATCGAGCAGCGCGATGAGCTCTCCGCGATGGACGCGATCGCCCTCTTTGACGTAGACGGCGTCGGTCGGCTCCACCAGCGACGACGTGATGCCGACGTTTTGGAGCGGCGCGATGATTCCCGGGAGCACAGTGCGCGGGTAGACGGTCCCTTGCTGCGCCGCGACGACCGGGACCGAGGCCGCCGAAACCTTTTGGGTCGCCTGCGAACTGCCGCAGCCCGTCGAGAGGACTGCAAGCACGAGCGAAGCAGCTGCAAGCCGCCAATTTGAGAAACGTTCGATCAACTCGTGTACCCGTCTAGCGAAAACGACTTGCCAGCCGCAGCACACAGCATGCGCCATGCCGGCGTTGCCGTGAAGAGATGATCTATCGCTTCGCCTTGCGGGCAGCGTCAACGTACACTCGGTGTCCCCGGGCTTCCCGTTTCTCATCGTGCCGCTCAGTATGGCTCCGCTACCGGAGTCAAATCAGAGAGCGCCCCGAAAGGCTGTGAGGGAGCGTACGCTCATTCTGCCGGGCAGGCGTTGCAGACGTTCACGCCCCCCGTTCCGTCGTCTTCATGTTCGGCCAATGTGCAGCCCATCGTTTTCCAACCTGATGCGGGTATGTTCGGCGAGTCATGCCGCGGATAGACATCGTCGTCGCCTTGCTCGCTGTGAGCATCCCGCTCGTCGCGCTCGCGAGAACGATCAAGGTCGGATACCCCGTCCTGCTCGTGCTCGGTGGCTTGGTGCTGTGTTTCATCCCGGGACTGCCGCAGGTCGAGATTCATCCCGAGCTCGTATTCACGGTCTTCCTTCCGCCGTTGCTGTATTGGCAAGCGGTCACGGCGCCGACCGGCACGATGCGCGCGAACCTCGATTCGATCGGTTCGCTCGCGATCGGTCTCGTGCTCGCAACCGCCTTGGCCGTCGCGCTCATCGCGAAAGCGATCGTCCCAGCGATCGCGTGGCCGGCGGCGATCGTGCTCGGTGCGATCGTGGCGCCGACGGACGACGTGGCGTTCTGGACGGTAGCGGAGCGGCTTCGGCTGCCCCGACGCGTCGCGGCATTGATCGGCGGCGAAGCGCTGCTCAACGATGCGTCCTCGCTCATCCTGTACGGCGTTGCCGTAACGGCGGTCGTGTCGGGAACGTTCTCGCCGGCGAGCACCGGGCTGCGCTTGCTGTGGATCGTCCCGAGCTCGATTGCGATCGGGATGCTCGCCGGTCACGTCGTCTCGCTCGCGTGGCGCCGCATCCGCGACCCGCAACTGCAGACGATGATCTCGGTGATCGCGCCGTACCTCGCCTATCTGCCGGCCGCGCAGATCGGCCTTTCCGGCGTGCTCGCCGTCGTCACCGCGGGCGTCTGGGTCAACCGAACCTCGCCGAAGCTCGGCACGCCGGAGGCGCGCCAGCGAACCGCGGGATTCTGGGAGACGACGATTCTGCTGATGAATGCGATCATGTTCGTGCTGATCGGATTTCATCTGCACGATACGCTTCCGACACTCGGACGCTATCCCATAGCGGTGGTCGTCGGAGCGATCGTGGCCGTCAACGCCGCCGTCATCGCGCTGCGTTTCCTCTGGATCTTCGCCGGCGGGTTCATTTCGGACCGGCTTCGGCGCGCCGGTCCGGCGAAGGGCGAACGCCGTTGGAAGTATCGCGCGATCGCGTCGTGGGCAGGTTTGCGGGGAGGGGTGTCGCTCGCTACGGCGCTCGCGTTGCCGCGGACCGTCTCCGACGGGACGCCGTTCGCGCATCGCGACCTCATCATCCTGGTCTCGTTCAGCGTGATCCTCGTGATCCTCGTCGGCCAAGGGCTCAGCCTTCCTTGGGTCGTCTCACGCATCGGCTCAAACGATGACGTCGCGGAGGAGGACGAACAGCGGCGAGCAATCGCCGCGATGCAGACCGCTGCGTTGCGGCGAGTCGACGAGTTGGAACGCGACGGCCGCATCGTCCCCGACGACGCGCTCCGTCTGCGGCGGTACGTGAATCGCCGCAAACCGTCGGCCGACGGCGGGACGCCGAATCACGAAGTCGTGCGCGAGCTGGTGAACGTCGAGCGGGAGACGCTGATCGAGGCGCGCGAGCGGGGGTTGATCGACAACACCGTTCTGCGCCGTATGCAAACCTCACTCGACATGGAAGAACTCCAGCTCGACCATCTGCGGTCGCCCGACGCAGAACGCCGAGCGTGAACCCTCAGCCGAAGCGACTCTGCGGGTTCACTGGTGTTCCGCGATGTACTCGTCGGGGTCCTTATCGACCGCCTTGACGCCGGTGATATGGACCGCTTCGAACGCCGCAAACGCGACGGCAAGGTCGTGACGCTGCGCAAGTCCGACGTGACGGCGGAAGTCCGTGAGGCCTTCCCGCTCCTCCTCTCCCATGTGATCGCAGTTGGCCTCGTTCGCGCGCGCCACGGCGTCGTACCAGCTATTGCTGCCGAGCTCGTGCGCGGCGACCGCGCCGACCGCGTCGCGGATCTCGTTGTGGTCGTGGATCGCGTCCTTGGTTTCGTCAACGGACGTGTGTTTGCCGCCGGCGCCTTTTCCCAAGCGCAGCAGCTCCGGATAGAAAAGTTCTTCCTCGGCCTCGGCGTGGACCTCGAGGAACGCCGACAGACGCGCCCAGACGGCCGCGAGCGTCGCGGTGTCGGTGCGATCGATCTGCTCGAGAATGGCGAAGAGCCGTCGTTGCTCGTGGTGATCGTCGAGAATGAGCTGGGTGATGTCCATGATGACCTGCGACGATACCATCTCCGAGGCCGAACGTCCATAGTCGACTAGCTGGTCGCGGTTGAGTTGCAGTGGGATTCCGCGAGAAGACTTGAGGCCGTCCACCAAATGGTGGACTTGCCCCCGCGGCGGAGGTCAGGTACACCAGCGAAGTCCGGACGAGCAAAAAAAGAACGAACCTAAGAATTTCGTGTATGCCACTTCAACGCTTGCAACCGAACCGGTCCCTCGGCGAGTCGCCGACTGAGCGCCGCGTGCACGGGATCGTGGAAGCCGGTATCGATCGTGGACGGTACTTCAACGCACGACGTGGTACCGAGGGAACGTTTGGGTCGCCGGGCTCACGTGTTCTATCCACACGGCTTCGTATCGCGGCACCGCCGAAGGAGAGGTGCTCGTACCGCGGCACGCCCTTGTGTTCGGGCTGGAACGCGAAGGCGAAACCGTCATCGAGGAGGGCGTGAATTCCCGTGCGGCATGACGCGGAGCAGAAGCGCGATCGATGAGTGCGTGGTACTGCCGAGAGGGCAGCGATACACCGCGAAGAAGGGCTATGGGTCGCAGCGATATTGTTCCGAGCCAACGGTACGAAGCCGATTCCGGCCCCAGGCACTGCAAACGTGGGGTCAGCGCGGTTCAAGCTCGTCCTCGACTTCGTGGAGGAGCATCTGCATCGCGACCTCAGCCTGATCGAGCTGGCGTCGCTTGTCGGCCTGAGCGTCACGCATTTTTCTCACGCATTCAAGGCGACGTACGGCGTCTCTCCATACCGTTATATCTTGCAACGCCGCCTCAGACGAGCGGGGACGTTGCGTGTACCGCTCCGTGATGATGACGTGAACGAGGTAAACGCGGATCCGGCGGACGATCGTCCGGCTGTGACGCCGTGCGCCCTGCCGTACGAAGGTGGGCGTTGGCGGCCGCGCCGGTCAGCGTCCCCCGTAGGTCGTGATGATGACGTTCGAACTCGTCGCTACAGCGTACGTGAGCGGCTTCGGGCCGGCCGGGTACCCGTTGCGCGCGAGGACGTACGCCATGATCGACGCGTACTGGTCCTTCGGGAGCGACCCCGGCGCGTTGAGCGGCATCTGCAGCGACATGAACCCAAAGAAGTCGCCGACGGTGAGCTTCGTCTTCGTCGCAAGGCGCACGAGGTTTGGCCCGCGCAGGGCGGGGCCGACGCCGCCTTCGAGGTTGTCGCCATGGCATTGCACGCACGTGCTCGAGTAGAGCTTCGCGCCCGCCGCGGCTTGCGCTTTGGTGTAGAGCGCAGGGGGTAAGCCGGCCGATGTCGCCGCCGTCGCGCCGAGCAGCGCGTGCGCGATCAGCGCAGCGCCGCACACCGCCGCGACGGCGGCACGTCGGGCGAACGCGTCAGCCACCCGAGGCGCGTTTTCGCAGCTCGTCGAGATCCTCGAGCGTGTTGAGCGTGACGGCGTCCTTGATCGACGCGTCGGTTACCCCGCTCGCGGCCCGCATCTGCGCGGCCAACTCGTCGGAGTGGTTATAGCCGCGGATCGCAGCGTTGTGCTTTGCGATCTTGTCTTGCGAGAGGTCGCCGCCGTTCACTTGGACGACGTAGCGCTCGAACTCCATGTACGTCGGCCTCTTTTCGCGCACGAACGCGATCGTCGCGTCGCGATCGAGGCCCAGCGCGTCGATCGTCATCTGGTCGAAGCCCGTGCCGCAGAGATCGTAGCCATCGGCGAGCACACCGGCGGCGCCGAGCGTGAGCTTCGCCCACAGGCGCGGCAGGTGCACGGCGCCGAGCGGACCGGCCGTACCGGAGCTGATCAGGGGGGTGACCTTGGTTTTCGTCGAGGTCGTCGTTTCCATGTGTCCTCCGCGATCACTTCGTCGTGAGTGAGTGTGGACGGCGCGAAGCGAACGTGAGCTCCGCGACGCCGGATTTGTCGAGCTCGCCGAGGCCGAGCTCCACCATGGTATCGTATTGTTTCGCCGTCGCCTCGGCGAGCGGCAGCGGCAGTCCCGCCTCGTGTGCGAGCGCCGTCGCGATGTGCGAGTCCTTGGCGGCGTGCGCAGCGGAAAAGTAGGTGTCGTGCTCGCGGTTCTGCATGTCGATGCCGTCGGTCTCGAGCACGCGCGAGTTGGCACCCGTCTCGGCGAACACCTCGCGAAGCACGGTGAGGTCGAGCCCCACCGCCTCACCGAGTCCGAGTCCCTCGGCGAGCCCGGCGGTGTTGATGTTCATCACCATGTTGACGAGCGCTTTGACCTTCGCGGCCTGCCCCGCCTCGCCGATGTAGCGCAGACTCTTGCTCATCGTGCGCAGCATCGGCTCGACGCGCTCGAACGTCGCCCGCCGTCCGGCGACCATCATGTAGAGCGTCCCGTCGCGCGCCTGCGGGATGGAGCTCGCCAGGGGGACCTCGAGGCTCGACGCGCCGCGCTCTTCCACGAGTGCCTGCACGTCGACGTGCACGTCCGGCGTGATCGTCGCCGAGTTGATGAAGATCTTTCCGCGCGCGTTCGCGAGCAGCGAGTCGCCGGTCGTGCCGTAAATCGTGCGCATCGCCGCGTCGTCGGTCACGACCGTCACGATCACGTCGGAGAGATCCGTCACGCGCGCGAGCGACGACGACGCTTCGGCGCCGAGTTCCGCCGCGAGCTCCCGTGCGGCATCCGGCCGCACGTCGTAGACCGCGACGACCGGATAACCAACCTCGTTCAGCCGGCGCGCCATGTTCGCACCCATTCGGCCGACGCCGACGAAGCCGACCCGTTGCCGTTCGCTCATCGTTTCACGTTCCCGTTGCGCCCGAACCGTCGTAAATCAGCACGCCGAACGAGCGCAGGACACTTTGCAGCTGGGGCTTGCTCTTGGCGATCGCCGCGTCGAGAGCGTCGCGCGTTCGGGTGTCCGCTTTCCGCGCCGCCATCGCCATCGGGAACACGTACTGCTCGACGGTTCCGAGCGCGCGCGAGTTCGGGACCGGGACGACCGCAAGGCCGGAGAACGAGCGCAGGAAATAGCCGATCGATGGCTGCCAGGTAACCGCGACGCCGATCTTGCCGGTGTGGACGGCGGTCAGGATCTCGGCCGGCGACTCGCCCGGCGTGTCACCGATGTCGAACGGCGTCGCGTGGAGGATCAGCGCGCGCAGCTTCAATCCGTTCTCCGGCGGCGTGTCCTGCTCGAAACCGATCCTCAGCTGCTTCAACGCCGGCGAGTCCATCGACGTGATCTCGTAGTTGCCCTTCTTTGGGTAGACGAAGACGTACGATGAGACGTAGTACGGGCGCGTCGCGAGAACGTTGTCGCTCGCGAATGGCACGTTCATCACCACGTCGCAGAGTCCGGCATTGAGCGTGTCGTGCAGGAACTGGTCGAACCCGCCCGGCCCGCGCGTAGAGTGCCAGACGAACCTGACGGTCTCGCCCATCGCGTGCCCCATCACCAGGGCCAGCTTGTTCTCGAAGCCCTGCCGCGCGCGGTTCGAGAAGGGCATGTAGTCGGGGTCGGCGCAGACGCGCAACGGCTGGGCCGCCGCGCGTGCGCCGGTGGCCGCCGTCGCGGCGAGCAATAGTGCAACCGCGACGGCGATTCTGCGCAGCATCAGAGCTGGAAGACGACCAGGTCGCCGCCGAGCTGCGTATATTGTGAGAGGTCCTGCGCCGCGTTGACGGCGCCGAGTCCCGCAGTCGGTTCGGTCAGCCCGGCCGCGAGTCCGAGCGCAGCCCAGCCGCCGACGCCGGAGAGGATCGCGACGTACTGCTTCCCGTTGTGCGTGTACGAGATCGGGTTGCCGATGATGCCGGAGGGCGTGTGGAACTTCCACAACTCTTTGCCCGTCTTCGTGTCGACGGCTTTGAACCAGCCGTCCATCGTCCCGTAGAACGAGACGCCGCCTTTGGTCGTGAGCGTTCCGCCCCACGCCGGGAAGCGCTCGTGGTCGCTCCAAACGATCTCGCCTTTGATCGGATCCCATGCGATCACGGCGCCCCGGTATCCGCCGGGCCCGGCATACATCTTGACGATCGCGCCGACGAACGGGAACCCGCTCTTGTACTTGACCGCGAAGGCCTTGTAGTCCATGCAGTTGTGATTCGTCGGCACGATGAAGTAGCCGGTCTCTTCATCGTACGACGCAGGCTGCTGGTCTTTGTTGCCCATCGCCGCGGGGCAGATGCCCGACACGTTGGTCCCGGCTTTCGTCATGTATTTCGAATCGACGACGGGCCGTCCGGTCGCCATGTCGATGTGCGTCGCCCAGTTCACGGACGGGTCATACTTCTTGGCGAGCAGCAACTTGCCGTCGCGGCGGTCGAGCTCGTAGGCGAACCCGTTGCGGTCGAAGTGCACCAGCGAGGGGATCGTCTGACCGTTCATCTTCAGGTCGACCAGAATCATCTCGTTGACGCCGTCGTAGTCCCACGCGTCGTGCGGCGTCATCTGATAGCCCCATTTCGCCATTCCGGTGTCGGCGTCGCGCGCGAAGATCGTCATCGACCACTTGTTGTCGCCGGGCCGCTGCGACGGATTCCACGTGCCGGGATTCCCCGTGCCGTAGTAGATCAGGTTCAGTTTGGGATCGTACGAGTACCAGCCCCACGTCGTTCCGCCGCCGACCTTCCACTGCTCGCCGTTCCAGGTCGCGGTGCCCGCGTTCTTCGGGCCGCTGAAGCCGGAACCGATCAGCGTATCGCGGTCGGGTCCTGCGCTGTACGCGCGCCAGACGCGCTTGCCGCTCTTGAGGTCGTACGCCGTGAGATAGCCGCGGACCCCGAACTCGCCGCCCGAGACGCCGACGATCACGTTCTTCTCTTTGACGATCAGCGGGGCGGACGTCAGCGTCTGACCCATCGCGGGATCGCCGTTGCGTGCCGTCCAAACCGGCTTGCCGGTGTTCGTGTCGAGCGCAATCACTTGGTCGTCGAGCGTGTCGACGATGATCTTGCCGTCGCCGTAGCCGACGCCGCGGTTTACCAAGTCGCAGCACGCGACGGAAACGGCGAAACTGTCTTGCTTCGGGGTATACTGCCACTTGATGTGGTAGTCGTTGAGATCGATTGCATAGACGTGGTTCGGCCACGCGCTCTGGTAGTACAGCGTGTCGCCGATGACGAGTGGCTGGCCTTCATGGCCGCGTGTCGCGCCGGTCGACATCGTCCAGGCGACCTTGAGGTTCGCGACGTTCGACGTCTTGATCTCGTCGAGTTCGCTGTGCCGGAGGCTCGAGTAATTTTGGGACGGCATCACCCACTGTCCCGAATCCTGAGCCATGTCGGCGAGCGCGACGCGCTGCTGCTGGGCGGCGACCGTACGGTACCCTGCGACGGCGACCGCCAGCGCCATCGCAAAGAGAACGAAGAAGGCGAGTCGGCGCATGGGATTCCTCCCGAAAGCGGCGCAAAAGGGAGCCGGCAAAGAGCTGCCAAAAATAAGTGTACGTCTCGGAAATATTCTCTGCAAGTCGACCAAATGGTCGACCATCGGAGACGAGAACCGTACAAGAGGCCGGTGGAGGATGGTTGCTTCAGGCACCCTAGTCGGCACGCGAACAGCGGTCGCGCTCATTTCCGACCAATCGCTCACGCGCGACGCCCTGGCGCAGCTCCTCGCCGGTGACAACGAGCTCGAGACGCTCGGGACCGCCGCGGAGCCCGTCGACGCCGAGCCGTTCCTGAACGATCCCCGCCTGCGCGTGCTGTTGGTGAACCTGAGCCTTGCCGGCGAGGGCGGCGCACCCGCGCCCGGGGTTGCGTTCATTTTAGAGGCCAAGGCGCGCAGACCCGACGTCGGCGTGCTCTCGCTGAAGCGGGGTGTCGACGAAGCGCTGCTGCGCGCGGCGCTGGACGCCGGCGCCGACGCGTGCTGTCTGGTGACCACGCCGTTCGAGCGCCTCGCACAAGCGATCAAGGCCGTCGCTGCCGGGGCCACGTGGCTCGACCCCGAGATCTCGCAGGTGCTGCTGCGCCCGCGCGCGGCCTTCGACGCCGCGCACCTCTCGCCGCGCGAACGCGCGATTCTGCGACTGATCGTCGACGGCTATTCGAACGCCGAGATCGCCGCGCAACTGGGCAGTGCGACGGCGACGATCCACACCCACGTGATCCGTCTGTTCCGCAAGCTCGGCGTGAACGATCGCGTCAGCGCAGCGGTTCGCGCGCTGCGCGCGGGTGTCGTCTGAGCGATCTATCGATTCGCGTCCCCGCCCGTCGATCGAAGCTGCAGCAGCGTATTGAGGCGGTCGCCCCTCAGCGGTTTCGGAAGTGCGTCAGCGACACCGTGTACGCGTCCTTCGCCTTGTCGTAGTGGACGGAATAGCGCGTCGGATACCAACCGTGCTGATGGACCGACGCCGGCTGCGGAAATGCGGCGTCCCGGCCGGTGTTCGACTGCAGCCACGCCTTCGTGAACATCACCTCGAAGAACGCGAGTTCGCCGTTCCAATAGCCGATGATCGGCGAGATCGCGAACTTTCCGCCGTTGAATTCGGGCTGCGCCGCGGGGATCGCGTGCATCCCCATCATCGGCACGAAGCCCGGCGCGAGGATCACGCCGGGCGGGAGGATCGCCTTCGCCGGCTTCACGGTGCCGGCGGCCGAGCCGGGGACGATCGTGCGGCGGACGGCTTCGGCGATCGTGTAGAAGTGCACGTCGAAGTGCGGAACGTCGTAGACGTGCGCGGGTTCGTGGCCCTGCGGGTGCCATTGCAGGTTCGCGCTGCGGACCAGTCCCGCTGTATCGAGCGGATAGACCGCCTCGGAGCGGCGGGCCGGCAATGCCTTCACGGTTGCCGCGGGAATGACGAGGCCGATCGCCGTCGGGTGATTCGCCGCGTCGCGTCGGACGAACGGTTGTGCGCCCGCGTCGGGCCACGCGACCGGCGGCGCATTCACGTCGGGCGGCATCGCACCGCTCGCGGACGGCGCGAACAGCATCATGCTGAGAATGGCCGCTGCGAACGCGGCCGACCGTTGAGACATTCCTTGCTCCCCTTCGTACGGCATCACCCCGAACCCATGGGTACGACATCGCTTGGGTCGGATCCGTTCTGATTTGCATGGACATCTATTCCAGGCATTTCTTCCTGCTTCTACGCCGCCGGTTTCACCGCGAAGTCATCCTCGCGGCCAGTGCCTTCGGCTCCACAGGCTGACGCGGGTGAACTCTCCGCGTATCGTGCGAGGTTGCGCGCCGCGTTGACATCGCGGTCGTGGGACGTGTCGCACGACACGCACGTCCAAGTGCGCTCGGTGAGCGCGAGAAACTCGTTCTTCGCGCAGCACGTCGAGCAGAGTTTCGAGGATGGGAACCATCGGTCGGCGACAACGATGGTCGAGCCCGCCATCGCAGCTTTATATCGCAACTGCCGTCGAAACTCGAAGAAACCAACATCGGCAATCGCACGAGAGAGATTCCGATTCGCGAGCATGCCGGCCACGTTCAGATCCTCGATGACCATGGTTCGGTAACGCGTGAGTGAGGTCGTGAGTCGATGCAGTGCGTCCGTACGAATGTCGGCGACCCGCCGGTGCAATCGGGCGAGCTTGGTTTTCGCCTTGGCACGATTGCGCGAGCCGCGCTGCTTGCGGGAGAGCGAACGAGAAAGCCGTTTGAGCTTTTGTAAATACCTCCTCAATGGCTTGGGAGCGGCTACCTTCGAACCCTCGCTGAGGGTGGCGAGTGCGGTGATGCCGAGATCGACGCCGACAACGGTGTCGTCGATGCGAACGTCGGGCTCGTGCTCCACCTCAATGGCGAAGCTTGCATACCAGGCATCGGCCTCTCGCGAGATCGTTGCCGAGAGGATGCGTCCGGCAAAGCGCACCTCCTCCCGCATCGCCACCCATCCAATGATCGGAAGATTGACCCGCTTGCCGTTGGTGCGCACGGCGTCGGGATGGTACGTATCTGGGCCGTTGTCGGCCCGGAAGCCGTCGTGGCGACCCTTCTTCTTGAACGTCGGGACCCTCACGCGCTTCCAAGGAAGCTCCTGGCGTCGGTACTTCTTGAGATCCTCGAAGAAGTTGGCGTAGGCGCGGCCAAGGTTCTTGATTCCCTGCTGCGGCGCGTTTTTCGTCACTTCGCGCATCCATGGGAACTGCTCATGCTTGAGCGCGTTGAGTTGCTTGCGCAGCGCGGCCTCTGAGGGCTTCTCGCCGGCGGCGTACTGTCGCTGCCATTCCGCCAGCGCCCAGTTATAGGCGAAACGTGCGACGCCACACGCGCGAGCAAAGTACGATTCCTGATCTGCTGTTGGAACCAGCCGAATTCGATGTGCAAGGATCATGGGTGCGGCTCGCGCGCCAATGCACGCTCGATGCTGATTGCACGGTTGCGAGCAGAGCGACGGCCGTACGACCGCGCACAAAAGCTGGTGAGGACAGCGATCATGTCCTGAACGAGATCATCATTCATCTCGGAGCCGTCCACGACGATGAGCCGTCGGCCGGACGCGGCGAGTGCGGCTTCGAGATACTCCGAACCGAAGCGCGCAAAGTGGTCCCGATGTTCGACCACCACTGCACCGATCGTCGCATCAGACAATAAGCGAAGCATCGCATCGTCTTTCACCCAGCGCCAGGCCGTCTTAGCGAAATCCCTTGCCGGCGTGCCCACCCGACCATCGTCACCCTGCCAGGTTAGCATACGAACGTACGTTTGGCTATACTGGCTACCTGTCACGGAACAGCTCAGGACCCGCAGCCGTACGCTACCGCCCGGTTCGGTTCGTCGGTTGGCGCCGGTATCGGACGGATGCGGCGCTCGGGCTGCAGCCGTACGCAGCGCGATAGGCTGCACTGAAATGCGCAAGACTCGCGAAACCCAGATCGAGCGCGAGATGCGTCAGGTCGTCACTGCCCTCACGCAGCATCGCTTCGGCAACGGCGAGTCGCAGGGCGAGCCGGTATTGGTGCAGCGACGTCCCGGTTCGGGCGCGGAAACGGCGCGCGAGGTGAAAGGGCGAGAGGCCGGCGTCGCACGCGATCGCGGCCAGCGAGGCGTGTGCGCCGACGTCGGCGGCCAGACGCTCGCGGACCGCGTCGATGCGCGCGGCGTCGCGCGCGTTCGGTGCAACGGGCTCGACTCCGCCGACCAGCGCCAAGACCTCGAACGCATGTTCATCGCGCGCGAGCGCGTCGTGCGCGCTCAGAACGGCATTCGCGCTGCGGTGCAGCGCGCGATTCGTTCGCGCGTCGGGTGTCCACCCTTGGGCGGACTCGCTTGCGAAGCCCAGCGCGTCCGCGACGGCGTCCGGATCGAACCGCAGCGCGATGCAGTGGTCGCCGTGATCGGTCGGATGCGAGATGCGATACGGTTCGTCGGGGTGAAAGAGCAAGACGGTGTTCGGGTCGGCGAGCATGGATCGCAGGCCGGCGTGGTAGCGAAAGACGCCCCGCCGCGGGAGAACGAGCGTCGGCAGCGACGAGGCCTCTTCGTCGGCGCGGTGGTGTGCCGTGCGCGTGCAGCGCACGTCCGCGGCATCGATCAGCACGAGGAGAAGCGCACGATTTCGAAAGCGCCGGCGCCGGCGCGGCCGCAGAATGGTCGCATGACGATGCACGCCTTTTCCGAACAGATGCCCGGCCTCGCCGCGAACGGGCCCGATCCCGAGCTGGGGACGGCAGCAGACCTCTTCGCACCGCTGATCGGCGATTGGCAGATGCGGACCTCCCTCATGCCTCTCGCTGGACCGCAGGTGGACCTCGAAGGGTTCTGGTCCTTTCGCTGGGGTCTCGGCGGCCGCGCAGTATACGACGTGATCGGCTTCCGCCCGGCAGGCTCACCGCCGGAGAGCCCGCACCGCACCGGGCTGACCGTGCGCTTCTACGATGCCGCGCTCGGAACGTGGCGCCAGGTCTGGGTAGGCGTTCCGCGCGGCGTCATCCTCGAGTTCGTCGCGCGGCGCGAAGGAGCGCGGATTCTGATCGATGGCGCGCCGTCCGCGACAGAGCGGTACCGGTGGAGTTTCGAGTCGATCACCCCGACGGCGTTCGCGTGGGAAGGCCGCGTTTCGCGCGACGGCGGTGCGACCTGGCACCTCGAGCAGACCATTACCGGCGCTCGGTGAGGGCCAGCTGCGTTCGCGGCTTCCGCCCGCCTGCCGCGACGTAGCGCCGCGCCTCGCTAGCCAGGGCACGCCAGAGATCCTCGCCTGGCGCTTCGGGCGGCGCATCGACGCAGACCCATTCCTTCATGACGCGTCCGCCGGAGGTGAACGGAACGGCGCCGCCGGCTGCGACCAGGTCGCGCACGCGTTCCGCGGGCAGCTTCACGACGAGTCTATCGTCCTTGAGAAAGGCGAAGATCTTACCGGCGACTTGCAGCACGTCGTTTTGCAAGGCGCGTCCGACGGCGACGTCTGGCTGCAAGAGCCCTTCGGCGACGAGACCGTCGTAGAGTGCCCGCGCGTCGATATGCCCTTTGCGCGCGCGTGGTGTCATGACCTGAAGGGGGAGCCTTGGCCCCGCTCGACGTACGCGGCAAGACTGGCGATGAAATGGTCCCAGCCGTTCTCGCATTGCTCGTAGCACGCGAGTTTCGGGGTGAGGCCGATGTGCCTGACGCTGAGCTCGCACGCTTCCCGCACACGATCGACAACCGCGAAGATCACCCTCGTGCCGACCCATTCCGCATCGTGTTCGGGCCCGTGACGCTGTCCCACGCACGTCCACTCGACGCAGCATGGCTTCTCCGCGCGGTCGACGCGCATCGCGATCCATTCATCGACGTCGTCGAAACCGAATTGCAGCTCGCTGCCGACTGCCGGGGAACCGGTCACGTCGATCGTCCACCATCCGCGCAGGCCCTCGAGCGTCGCAAGGGCATCGAAGACGCGCTCGCGCGGTGCTCGAACCGTTATGCGCTTCGCGTAGTCGCCTTCCGAGGGGACATCCCTTAGCATTTCGACATACTCGCAGCCGCTTCGGCGCGCCACGCGACGGCGAGGGGCGCGCCGGTCTCGAGGAGCGTTTTGAGGCCGCTGAGCACGATCGGCCAGCCTTCCTGCGTGCCCTTGGCGGTCTTCGTGCAGGCGTCGGAGTGTTCGTGGATCACCGCGAGCTTGCACACGTCGCCGAGCGGCGTGATCTCCCACGTCACGCGCGAGAGCGGATCGTCGGCATTCGGCATCCCGCGCCACGTTTGCACGATCTTCCGGTGCCGCTCCAGCTCGAGCACCTCGCCGTCCAGCATCAGGGTTCCGTCCTCGAGCCGATACCGCATCCGCTTGCCCGGTTCGAGCGAGCCCGGTTCCAGCGCGGCGCCGAAGAGGTACTGCCTCGTGATCGCACCGTCGGTGATTGCTTCCCACAGCTTCTCGGGGGTCGTACGAATGTAGACTTCGTAGACGTGGGTCACGGGTTCACTCATGTGTCGTTCTCCAGCGTTGTCTTGAGGTCGGCAAGCGTGCGCGTCCAGCGCGACGCGTATTTGCTGACCCAGCGATCGTAGAGCCGTTGGATCGGCACGGCGTTGAGAAAGTGCAGTTTTTCCCGACCGCGGCGGCGCGTTGCGATGAGGCTCGCGTTTTCCAGCACGCGCAGATGCTTCATCACCGCGAACCGCGTCATGTCGAGATCGGCACAGAGCTCTCCGAGCGTCTGGCCGTCGCGACGAAACAGCGAATCGAGCAAGTGGCGGCGGCTCGGATCGGCTAGCGCCCGGAAGACGTCGTCCACGGCCAAATGATAGGTGACCTTTGGGTCACATGTCAAGCTCCCTACACCGTGGGCTGCTCGAGTTGCGGACGCCGGGCATGCCAATCCGTCGCGGCTTGAAATTGCCGTCCGACGGAGAAGGCGGCGGCCACGTCGCGCGTTGCGATGATCTGCATGCCGAGCGGCATCCCGGCCGGTCCGAAGCCGACCGGAACCGCGGCGACCGGCAATCCGAAGGCGCTCGCGGGCGCGACCAACGGAAGCGTTTCATCGCGGAAGGCGGCCGGAACGGGCGCGAGCGGTGCCTCGGCACCGACGGACGGCGCGAGCGCGGCGTCGTATCCGCCGGTCGCCGCCTCCCATGCCGCGCGCGCCCGCGCGACGACGTCGCGCGCTGCGTGCTCCGCAAATTCGGTGACGCCGAGCGCATGAGCGACGCGAGCGCGCACGTCCGCGCCGTACTCGTTCGCATGTTCCGGGAAGTACGGTTCGTGCACGCGTGCGGCGGCGCGCTGCTGCACGATCGCCACGGCACTCATCAGCTCGTCGTCCCACCATGAGATCTCCTCGACGTGCATTCCGCCCGCGCGCAGCACGTCGACGGCGGCGTCGAGAGCGGCCGCGACCGCCGGATCGACGCGATCCCAGCCGCCGCCGCGCAGGCGGCACACGCGCCGGATCGTGCTCTCGGCGACCGCGCTGCCGGCGAGCACGTCGTACACGCGCTGCACCTTCTCGAGGTCGTGCGCGAACGGACCGACCGTGTCGAGGCCGATCGCGAGCGGGAAGATGCCGTCGAGCGAAAGCGCGTGCGTCGCCGGGCGCAGCCCGCTGATCCCGTTGAGCGCCGCGGGGATGCGGATCGAGCCCAGCGTGTCGCTTCCTAGCGCGAAGTCGGCTAGGCCGGCGGCGACCGCCGCTCCCGAACCTCCACTGGAGCCGCCGACCGTCCGGGCCGGGTTCCATGGATTCGCGGTGCGCCCGAAATGCGGGTTCTCGGTCGTGATCCCCCAGGCGAACTCGTGCGTGTTGGTCTTGCCGATCACGAGCGCGCCCGCGTCGCGCAGTGCGGCGACGACGGGCGCGTCGCGCTGCGGGTCACGCCGGAAGAACGATGATCCGGCGCGGGTCGGAAGCCCCGCGACGTCGACGATGTCCTTCACCGCAAGCGTCCACCCATGCAGCGGACCCCGCTCGCCGGACGGGATCGCGTCGAGTCGCGCAGCGTCGCGGAGCACCGCCTCCTCGTCGATCGCGACGTAAGCATTCAGCGATGAGTCGATGGTGCGGACGCGCTCCAGCAGGTCGGCTGCGCGCTCCCGGATCGTTTGCATGACGGGTGCATTTCGGCGCATACCGATCCAAGCCTCGAAGCGGGCCGCCGGCTATGCCGGCGAGCGCATCAGGTCCGCGACGATGCGCAGGTCGTCGACGAAGGCGGCCATCTCCACGCGCCGCGAATCGTCGTCGCGGGCGCGCAGGATCGAGGACGGATGGACGGTCGCTACGACGCGCTCGGCATATGCGGATTCGACCAGCTCGCCGCGGCGCTCGGTTATCCGGAACGTCGGCCCCAGCAGAGCCTGCGCCGCGGTCGCGCCGAGTGCTACGACGAGCTGCGGGCGAATCTGGGCGATCTCTTCGACGAGCCACGGTTCGCAGGCGCGCACCTCGATGCGTTTCGGCTTGGCATGGATGCGTCGTTTCCCGCGCCACACGAACTTGAAGTGCTTGACCGCGTTCGTGATGTAGACGTCGTCGGCCGAGATCTTCGCCGCGCGCATCGCGTCGTGCAGCAGCTTCCCGGCGGGACCGACGAACGGGTGCCCTTCCCGATCTTCCTGGTCACCGGGCTGCTCGCCCACGAACATCGCGATGGCGTGCGGGTTTCCTTCGCCGAACACCGTCTGCGTCGCGTCTTTGTAGAGGTCGCAGCCGCGACAATGCGCGGCCGCTTTCCGCAAGGTCGCGAGCGTCCGTCGCGCCGGGAGAAAATCGGCCGCCGAGCCGCTGCTCATCGGGACGATCGTACCCACGGCGACGCGCGACGCGGGAGAGGTCTGCGAGCGCTACGGTGTCTCGACGAGGCCGATGGTGTGGCCCTCGGGATCGGAGAACATCGCAATGCGCGGGCCGCCCGGGATTTGGTCCGGCGGCATCATCGTGCTGCCGCCGAGGCTCTGAATCTTCGTGAGCGCGTCCAGGTTCGGAACGCCAACATAGAATGTGACGTGCCCGTCATAGCCCGTCATGCCGCCGCCGATCCCGCCATTGATCCCGCCCTCGGCCTGAGGCAACGCCATCGAATAATTGTTGGCGTCCGTCATCGACGGGCCGATCTCCCAGTCGAAGGCTCCCTTGTAGAAATCCTTGAGCGCCTGCGCGTCTTTCCCAATCACCTCGAAGTGCACGACCGGAAAGCCCATCGTCTGATCTCCGTGGCGGTCTTCGTTTGCAAACGTATTCGTCGATGACCTGGTTTCCTATGTCAAGTGAGCGCTTCTTACCATGAGGGCCCGGCGAGCGAGGCCGCAGGCTGCGCCGATCGTTATGTCCCTTCGTTGAATGCGTCTTCTGCGAGAACGTCGGCGAGCCGATCGAGCCTGCGCTCCCAGGTCGAACGCCGCGCCGCGATCCAATCTTCGGCCGTCCGCAGCGCCTTCGGCACGATGCGGCACGTGCGGACCCGCCCCGCCTTCTCGGACCGGACCAAGCCGCTGGTTTCGAGGACCTGGAGGTGCTGAATCACCGCCGGGAGCGACATGGCGAGCGGCTTGGCGAGTTCGCTGACCGTTGCCGGTCCGCGGCTCAACCGCTCGACCATGAGCCGGCGCGTCGGGTCTGCCAGAGCCGCGAACAAAGTATCGATCGAAGCCGTCATATCAGTTAAGTGTAAACTTAACTATCACGATCGGAAAGCCCTGTCAAGGGAAAGGCTAGGGTCCAAGCTCATGCAAGTACTTCGAACCGTGAACGTCGTCGAAGGCGATCGATGAGAACCGATCTCGCGCCCGGACTGACGGTCGCGAAGTCCGTCATTCACGGGAAGGGATGTTTCGCGACCGTCCCTTTCGCGCGCGGCAAGAAGATCGCGGAATACACCGGCGAGAAAATCACCAATACGGAAGCCGAGCGTCGCGGGCGCCGTCGCATCCTCCGAATCAGCGGACTCGACGGACGCTGGAGCATCGACGGTACCCACGGCGGCAACGGCACGCATTACATTAACCACTCGTGCCGGCCGAACTGCTTCATGAAAACGGTCCGCCGCCACTTGCTGGTGCTCGCGCTGCGCGATATCCGGCCAGGTGAGGAGATCACGCTCGACTACGTCTCCACCATGCACTCCGACCGGAAGCGTTGCTCGTGCAAGGTGCTTGGCTGTCGCGGCACCATCAACAAGCCGTGATTGCGACTCAGACGGCGGCGTCGCGAGGGTGGAGGAGCAGCGCCAGATCGGCCGCCGGCATCGGGCGGCCGATCAGAAAGCCCTGCATCTGGTCGCAGCGCAGCCGGCGCAGCATCATTGCTTGTGCGTCCGTCTCGACTCCCTCCGCGATGACGCGCAGGCGCAGCTCGCGGCCAAGCGAGATCACGGTCGAGACGATGGTGCGCGTATCGGCGTTCCGGATCATCCCGTCGATGAAGGTGCGGTCGATCTTGAGAGCGCTGATCGGCAGCTGGATGAGATAGGAGAGCGACGAGTAGCCGGTTCCGAAATCGTCGATCGCGATTTCGACACCGAAGCCGAGGTCGCGAATCTGCCGCAGCGTCTCGATCGCGGCGGCGACGTTCATCATCAACGACGTCTCGGTCACCTCCAAGTCGATGCCGCTCCGCGTACCGTAGGGGCGGGTCGCGTTGATCACGTCGTCGACCAGGGTGCCGTGCCCCAATTGGACCGGTGAAACGTTCACGGCGATGCGCGGTACCGCCAGACCGGCCATGTACCACGCGTTGTACTGTCGCGTTGCCTCCTCGAGCACCCAGCGTCCGACCTCGACGATCAGCCCCGTGTCTTCGAGTATCGGGATGAACTCGGCCGGCGAGACGAGCGAAACGGGTCGCTCCGGATCGGCCCACCGCAGCAAGGCTTCGACGCCGGTGAGGGCGCCCGAGAGCAACTCGACTTTCGGTTGATAGTGCAGGACGAACTCGTGTTTCGCCGCCGCGCGGCGCAGGCGTCCGTCCAAGTGCAGACGTCGGCTCAGCCGCTCGTTCAGTTCGGGCGCGTAGAACCGGTATGGCACGTCGGCGGTCTTTGCGCTTTGCACTGCGCCTTCCGCATTGCGAAATATCACGTCGGCGGTGGCGCCGTCGTCGGGGTATACGGCGCACCCGACGTGCGCAGTGATGCGCAGCTCGCGCTGGCCGACCCAGACCGGTTCGGCCAGCAGCTTGAGCCCGGCCGGACTCAAGATCTCGGTCACCTCGCGCAGCTCGTGCAGTTGCGGGATCACCAGCGCGAAGCGATCGCCTGCGATGCGCGCGATATGGTAGATCCCGATTTCGTCGCGCAGACGTTGGGCGACCGCTCGAAGCACCGTATCGCCGGCTGCATCGCCAAAGGTCAGGTTCACCGTTGCGAACCGATGGATGTCGAAGACGATCAGCGCTAGGCGCTCGCCGCGCCGTGCCGCGGCGGCGATCCCGAGGCTGAGGCGGTCGAGCGCGAGCGTCCGATTGGGAAGGTCGGTCAGCGGATCGTAGTACGAGAGGTATTCTATGCGGCTTCGCTTCGCGGCGAGCTCGAGGGCGAACGCGAGATTGCTGGTGAGCCCCGAGAAGAGCTCGACCTCCTCGTCGCTGAAGAAGTCACGTTCGTCGGATGCCAAGAGCAGCGCACCTTTGCGCGACTCGTCGATCGAGAACGGGAAGGTCGCGAGCGACCGGACCCCGGTCGCTAAAAGCTCCTGGTGTTCCGGAAGGCGCAGCGCGGAGATCTCGAGGTCGTTTGCGACGACGGGACGGCCGCTCCGCAGCGACTCCGCGAGAATTCCTGGAGCCGCCTGCGGGTCGGCGAGGATGCCCGCGAGCGCCTTCTCGACCAAGTCGCGCCGGTATTCCCCGATCAGCGCTCGGATGTCGGCCTTTCCTGCGGTCACGTCGACCGAGACCACGATTCCGACCCGCAGACCGCCGACACGCGTGACGATCCGGCACGCTTCTTGGAGTAACAGCGCGGGCTCCGTGATGCGCACGATCGCGGAGTTCACCGCTGAGAGGACATCGCGGATACGGCTGAGGCGCACGACCTGGCGCTGCTGTTCAACGCGGTCGGTGACGTCGGTCGCGATGGTGTCGATGCGCGTGGGCCGGCCGTCGCTGTCGTACCACAGCTTTGCACGATGAATGACCCAGCCGAGCCGGCCGTCGGGATGGCCGACGCGGTAGTCGACCTCCGCCGAACCCATGACGAAGAGCGCCTCGCGCGCCGCGGCGACGCGCTCGACGTCGTCCGCGTGGACCGTGTCGATCCACAGAAGATCCTCGCCGAAGCCGTCGACGGAACGCCCAAAGATGCGGTGCAGTCCCGGACTGACGTATTCGTATCGCTTCTCTTCTAGGGAGAACGACGCCAACGCGCTGTCGACATTCGTCAGCAGCCTGCTCAACCGAGCGTGCGCGTCTTCGAGACGCGAATCGTTGCCGAGCCGGTTGACGACGAGGAGCTTCAGCGCGCCCGCGCGGGACCGGAGCGATCGAAAAACAGACTTCACCTCAATGGACCGTACCACGTCGACGCCCCCGAGTACGGTCAATTGAGCACAACCTCGCGTGCCACCGCTCGCCCGCTTCGGGGCGCATGAACGTTTGTCGCACCGCATTTACGGCAAAGACCAATCATGAGCGTACTGGTGGATCGGCGCCGGGTGCTCCAGCGCATCCGCCGGTCGGCCGTGCCGCTGATCGCGCTCATCGCGCCGGCGGGTTACGGCAAGAGCTACATCGCGCAGCGCATCGCGCGCGAAGATCCGCATTGGGCGATCGTCGACGCGAACTGTGCGCCGAACGTTTCCGCCTTCGGACGAGCTCTCGCCGACGTGCCGATCCTCGCGGAAGGGAAGGCAGAGGGTTTGCCCGGCCTGATCGAGGCGTGGAGCGCTTGCCCGGAACCGATCACGCTGATCCTCGAAAACCTCGAGAACGCGACCGATCCGGGGGTGCTCGACGCGTTGGGAGCGCTCGTTCGCTCGCGTCCGGCCGCGGGCAAGGTGATCATGTGCGCACGCCGTGCGCTCGCCATCGAACTCGGCGACCTCGCCGCTCCGCATCTTGTCGCAACGCTGCGCGCCGATGACCTTCGTTTCGACAACGCCGAGATGGCGCAGCTGTTTGCCGAGACGTCGGCGGACACGACCGCACTGTTCCGGGCTTCTCGCTTGACCGAAGGCTGGCCGGTCGTCGCACTCTATCTTCAGCGGCTCGTGCAGGAAGAGGCGTTCGATCCCGAGCTCGATGCGGTTCCCGATGCGCTGCTGACCGAGCTCTTCGACTACGTCGACGCGCAGATCATCGCAAAGCTCCCGGCGCCCGCGTTGCGCGCCCTGATCGCCGCGTCCGGTTGGAGCGATCTTACCGAAGCCGAGATCGAGGCCGCCTACGGCGAGCCCGGTGCGATCGGCGATCTGATGCGCGTGCATCAGCTCGCTCGTCCCGGAGGAGGGGACCGCGTCGAGCTCCACCCGCTCATCCGGCGGACGGTCGCGCAGCGTCATCGCCGGCAGCTCAACGCGGCGATGCGCTTGATGGCGGAGCGGTTCGTCGCCGACGAGCGTTTCGCGCGCGCGGCGGAATGTTATCTGGCGGCCGACGACAACGCCGCCGCGGCGGACTGCGCGATGCAAGTGGAAGGCGGCTTCCTGACCCTGGTCGGCACGCGTCCACCGGGCGGCGCGGAGGGCGACGACGCGGCCGGGCTTTCGATGAATCCCGAGATTCGGCTGGCGGTCGCATCGGCGCGCCGGCTCATCGAACCGTCGCGCAATCTCCCGCGCGAGGCCCTCTCCTTGCTGGAATCGACGCGCGGCGAGACGGCGGCGCTCGAGAAGGTCGCGCTGGGGATCACCGTGCTCGCGCTGCTCGACGCCGGACGGACCGCAGAGGCCTCCGCGTTGGTGGACGAGACCGGGGTCGAGGACAGCGAACCGGCGCGTCGTCCCGAGCTCGTCCTGCTCACGGCGCGGCTGACGCTGTTCGCGCACCTCGGCCGCTTCGACGACGGCATGCAGCTGTGGCGGCCGCTGCGGCGGAGGATCGACGGCAACCCCGTCTGGCTCGCCCAGCTGCTCCGATTCGAGGTGGAGGCGGCTCGGGCGCGCGCCCGCTGGGAGGTGGAGCACGATGCGCTCGAGCGGATGGTCTCGCTCGCGCGCAGCGGTCGCGCCGTTCCGGTGATCGGGCTCGCGCTGGCCGAGGCGGTGTTCGGTTCTTGGCTCGCCGGCGAAGACGATCTCTTCGACGCGTACCGCACGAGTCTGGTCAATCTGGTCGAGCGCTACGACATTCCCGCGCTGCTGCGCTTTACGCTCGCGGCGAGCGGACGTGCGCCGCGACTCGACCGCATCACCGCGCCGCTCTGGGACGCGCGCGCATTTTTGATCGCCGCCGCCGACGCTCAGGACGGTGCCCTCGCCGCGCGCTACGTGCAGGCCGCAATCGAAGCGGCAGACATCGCCGACCGCCCGATGATGAAGGTGCTCGCGCGCGTCGCAGCCGCCGAGAAGCTCGGGTCGGCGCGAGTCCGCTTGCGCGAAGCGCTCGCGTTGTGCGATGCGATCGAGTCCGTTCCACTGCGCGACTCGGTCGCAGCGCTGGCCGAACGCGGCGACGTGCGCGGGATGCTCGCCCCGCTCGTGAACCGCCTGCGCCATCGCGCGTCGATCATCGTCGCCGCTGAGGACGCTCCGCTGATGGTTTCGTTCGCGGACGGCACGGTGTCGCGCGGCGAAGAGCGCATCGATGTTTCCGAAGGCGTGCTCGCGCTGCTCCTCGCGCTCGCCGTCGACGCGCAGGCGGTGACGCGCGACCGTCTGGTCGACCGGCTATGGCCCGATCTGCACGACGAATCGGCCTATAACGCGCTGAAGATGTGCGTGCACCGCACGCGGCAGCAGCTCGCTTCCCCCGGCGCGATCGTGGTCTCGCGCGGCGGATACGCGCTGGCGCCGGAGATCGAGGTCGACCTGCGCTGGCTGCATCGTACGCTCGAGCGGATCCGGCGCGACGCGGTTCCGGCGACGGATCTGCCGCGACTGGAAGAGACGTTCGCCAGCCTCGTACGCGGCCGGCCGGCGGCCTTCGCCGATTGGGGATGGTTCGAGCCCGTCGAGCAGACCCTCCAAGCGGCGGCGAACGAGGTCGGCGCGTTCATCGCCGCGCGGGCACTGCGCGGGGGCGACCACGTCCGCGCGCTCGCGATCGCACAGGCGTTGACGAAAATCGATCCGCTGGACGAGAGCGCGCGCCAGATCACGATAAGCGCGCACATCGCGGCGAACGATCGCAGCGCAGCGATCCTCGAGTACCGCGCGTACAAGGCGCTGCTGCGCACCGAACTCGACGTCGAACCGTCCGCCGAGCTCAAGCGACTGCTCGAAGCCGGTTGAGGCGCCGGCCTAGCAGTTGCCGCCGTTATACGTCACGTTCAGCCCGGCGGACACCGCTGTGGCCACGTCGCTCACGCAGTACATGATCATGCTCGGCGGCGCGGCGTGGGCATAGCCCAGCGAGGCCGAGACGCTGCCGTTGACTCCGAGCAGCGAGGTGATGTAGGTCGGCACGTCCATCAAGGCGCCGACCGAGTTCTGCGTCACCGTGATGTAGTGGGACGAAGACCACGACGCGCCGCCGAAGCTGACGGTCGTGACGGTACAGCCGGCCGTCGCAGGATGGTCCGGTTTCCAGAAGGGCTGCGCGCTGCCGGACGGACCGGTACCGTCGAGGGCCTTCACCGTGTCGGCGACGATACTGGGGTCGCACGCCGTAACGGGTGGGGCCTGCGAAGCGACGGCGTCGTAGATGTCCGCGGCGCTGTACTTCGTCGCCGACTCGTAGGAGACGAGCGCGCCGTAGCGCACCGCCGTCTGGGCGCGCTCCTCGAGCACCCCGAAGCGCGCGAAGTACAGGACCGCGAACAAGACGACCAGTGCGATCGGAAGGAACAGCGTGGTCTCGAACAGCGCCGAACCGCGCTGCGCGTGCATTACGAGCACCCGTAGCCTGATGCAACCGCGGACGGGCGCGTCGTTCCGGCGAGGTACCAGGTCAAGTTGACCGTCACGTTCTTGTAGGTCACGACGTAGTCCGACGGGACGTTCGGCCCCGCCGGCGACTCGTCAGGCTGATACGGCGTGCCGGTCTTCGCGTTGAGGCTTCCGGGTACGAACGCCTCGGCGATCGGGGCGACCGTCGCGACGCTGCGGCCGAGCGCGGTGAACGTCGCCGCGGAACTCAGCCCGAAGAGCAAGGGAGTCAAGAGCGGGACCTTCTTGCACGCGACGATGTCGACCGTCTCGGCGCTCGAATTGATGCTGCTCGTGTAGGTGAACGCGCAGTCGAAGATCGTGCAGTTCCCGGAGACCAGTCCGATCGCTTTGTCCGGAGCGTTCTTGAGTCCGCCCTCGGTGAGGTTGTCGCCTTTTTGCATCGACTGGGTGATCTGCCCGTAGCTGTTCGCGGCGGCGTAGTACGCGTTCACCAGGCTCGCATAATAGGCGTCGCACGCGCTGCCGCACCCGGCCGGGTCGTTGACGGTGTTCGAAATCGCCTGGAGCAGATACCGCATGCGCGTCTCGTCGATGGTCGCGGCGAACTCGAGCGTCGAGACCTGGTTGAGCATGTTGGCGTCGGTCGCAATCCCGCCCGACGCGGCGCTGTCGGCCGCGTTCTGCGCTCGAATGCCCCATCGAACGACGTTCGCGTAGTTCGTGACGAAGAACAAGACCGTCAGCATCGCGGCGATGCTGAGCGCCCAGAACGGCAGCGTCCCTCCGCGCTGGCCTTCGGCGCTCAGGTGCACGTCGTGCCGTAGTCCCATGCGTACACCTGCGCCAGTGGGCTGTTGAACCAACTGGGATCCCAAAACGTGTTCCGGCCGGCGCCGGAGCCGGTCGGGCGCTGTGACGGGAACGAGATGCCGGAGTAGCTCGCTTGGCGGCAGTACCATTCGGCAAAGCGCCCGTTGTGGCCGTTTCCCGTGCGCTGGGTCTGCGCGATCCCGAGCGGATGCGAGCTGTTTGCGATTCCTGACGCGTCGCGATAGTTCTTCAGCATCGCCGTCACGGCGAAGCCGCCGGGCGTCGCGCCGGCCGCGCTTGGGATGCGCTCGGCGTCGCTCGATTGCAGTGCGACGGTAGCGGGTGCACCCGGAACGCCGATCCCGTCGGAGGTCGTCGCGGCCGTCGCGGTCACGATGCCGCCTTGCGTCGTGACCGTGATCGCGCTCCCGGGAACCTTGTTGAAGACGCCGTTCGCCGTCGTGGCGGCGTAGCTCGTGCCCCGCGCCGGGTTCTGCGCGTACGTGTGCGCGGCGACGAACGCCGCGCCGTCATCGGCGGTTTGCATGAACCCGAGGATGCCGAATTGCAGGGTTCCGAACAGAACGATCAGCACGATGCCGATGGTCAGGGAAGTCTCCACCAGCGCGGTACCGCGGCAGTACCGGCTCATGGCGGCGTCGTCCCGAGCGAGGTCATCTGGCCGCCCGTCACGGAAAGCTGTGCCGCGCATTCGGCGGCGATCGCGGTCAGCGCGCCGATCATCGCCACGGCGAGCACAGCGCTGATCAGGGCGTACTCGGCCAGCGTGGCACCGGAATCGTCAGCCAGCAGCCGGACCAACCGGTTCACTTCGTCACGACCGTCGGCGTCATGACGAAGACGATGTCGGTCTGCTGCGACTGGTACCGCGTCGAGCGGAAGAGCTTGCCGATGATCGGGAGATCGCCCAACAGCGGAATTTTCTGGATCGTGCGCTGCTCGACGTGGCGCATCATCCCGCCGAGGATGATGCTCTCGCCGGACTGGGTCACGACGTCGGTCGTCAGCCGGCTCGTCCGCAGCGCCGGGATGACGAAGCCTCCGGTGCTGATGCCGTCCTGAAAGTCGAGGTCCGAGACCTCGGGTGTCACCTTCGCCTCGATGGCGCCGCTGCCGAGCAGCGTCGGCGTGATGTTGAGACGAACGCCGAATTCTTTGTAGACGATGCTGACTTGTCCGACGCCCGAGGCGTACGGGATCGGGATCTCGCCGCCGACCAGGAAGCTGGCCGCCATACCCGGGAGCGTGACGAGATTCGGCTCGGAGAGCATCTTCGCATCGCCGCGCTGCACGAGGAGATCCAGCGTCGGTACGAGACGAGTGGTTCGGACGAACGCGCCGACCGTCAGCGCCTTTCCGATGCCCGTGGCGGTCTCGACGATCGGGAACGCCGGCCCGCCGAGCAGGATGTTGCCGGGGTTGAGCGGGTCGGGCGTACCTGACTGCAAGCGCACGCCGAGCTGGTCGAGTGCGGTCTTGTCGACCTCGTACACGCGTACCTTGACCTCGATCTGCGAAACGCTTGCGACCTCGAGACGATCGGTCACCTTTCCGTCCGCGGTGAGATAGGGCCCCGCGAGACCGCGCACGCGTGCTAAGACCCATTCGGCGCGCGTCCGGTCCTGCACCGGACCGCTGACGATCAATCCGCCCTTCCCGTCCGAATCCACCCGCACGTCCGGGCCGGCGGCGGCCCCGATCCGCTCTTGCAGCGCACCGAGCGGATGCGCGACCGTCACCGCATTCACGACCGCGTACTTGCGTGCGGCGGCCAGCTTGTCGAAGCGTGCGAGGACGTCGGTCAACACGGAGAACTCGCGCGGGTCCTCGACGCTGCCGCGCACGACGAGCGAACGATCGAACGCTCGCACGACGACGCCGGCAAACGGAACCGCCGACTGCACCATCGCGGCCAAGCGATCGGCGGTGTCTTCGGTGACTTCGATCTGGTACTTGCTGCGCCGCGTCTTCGTCCAGACGATGGCGGTCGTGTTGCCGGGCGCTCGGCCGGTGACCAGCAGCTCGGTCTCGCCGATGGCGCGAATCGAGACGATGCTGCGGTCCCCGACGGCGACACGTGCGAGCGCCGGTTCGTCGAGCACGACCGAGTGTCCGGTTTGCACGCTGACCGAACGTGCGACCTGCGCGCTCGCGGGCGAGACGGCGCCGAGCACGGTGAGCAAGCTTACGGCCACGAGAATGCGGTGCATGGCACCCATCATCCGTGCCGCCGTAACGCCCGGGTTTCGCCGGAAGCGGCCCGGCGAGGACACCGCTCCGTTACATCGGCTCGCTAGCCTAAGACATGCCACGCGGTCCGTCAGGTCGGCGCCGCGTTCACTCACCCCCTGACAGAAAGCACACACGCATGTTCAAATCGTTCATCGCCATGCTCCGCAACGAAGAAGGCGCCACCTTGGTCGAGTATTCCTTGATCGTCGCGCTCATCGCCGTGGTCTGCATCGGCGCCGTCACGCTGCTGGGCGGCAAGGTCAACAACAAGCTCAACAACGCTGCGAACGCACTCTAACGATGACCGCGCCGTCCACGGTCCTGCTTGGGCTCGTGCTCGGCGCGTGCATCATCGCCGCCGCGTCCGACGCCGTTTCCCGCCGCGTCCCCAACCTCATCCCGCTCGCGATACTCGCCGGAGTCGTCTTCGAGCGGGCCCATCAGGGTTGGATTCCGCTCGGAAACAGCCTCGGCGCGATGGCGATCGTGCTCGTCATCGGAACGTTCGCCCACGCGCGAGGCTGGTTCGGCGGGGGTGACGTCAAGCTCGCCGCCGCTGTCGCAGCCGCCTTCGGCCTGCCGACATGCTTCGCGTTTCTGCTCCTCACCGGAGTCTGCGGCGGGCTGGTCGCCCTCGTCACCCTTTTCGTCACGCGCCGGCTGACGGTGCGTGAAGCGCTCGTCACGATCGACGTCCTCGTGCGGACCCGAGTCGTCACGCTCACCCACAAGAAGGCGACGGTTCCCTATGCGATCGCGATCGCCGCCGGTGCGCTCCTCACGACTTTATCACTCCATCTCCCGGTGCTGCAGCTGTTATGAAAACGCCACCCCGTACAACGCTCGTCGTCGCCGGCGTCATCGCCGCGGCGACCGGTTTCCTCACGCTGAACTACGTTTCGTCCGTGAGCCGCAGCGAAGCGGCGCAGGCCGAGCCGCAGCGCGGGATCCTCGTCGCCCGGGCAGATATTCCGGCGCGCGCCACCATCGACGTATCGATGCTGCGGCGCGTCGCACGACCCGTCTCCCAGATCGAGCCGGGCGCGATCCTCGACGCGAACAAGGCGATCGGATCGCTCGCCCTCGTCTCGCTGCCGGCCGGATCGACGATCACGGCATCGCGCATCGGCCGCCCGCAAACCGTCGCCCTCGCCGTCGTCCTCAAGCGCGGGATGCGCGCCGTGAGCATCGGCATCGACCGGGTCAAAGCCGTCGGCGGCCTGATTCAGCCCGGCGATCGCGTCGACGTCATCGCCGTGCCGCCGCGCGTCGCGGACGAAACGCCGCAGGCCCGTACGATCATCTACGGCGCGCTGGTGCTTGCGTCGGGAACGCAAATGGAATCGCTCTCGCAGGCGACTTCGCAACCGAGTCAGCAGGACGCCCAGAATCTGACCACCGTGACGCTCGGCGTCACGCCCGCGCAGGCGGATCTGCTCGCGACCGCCGACGTCAACGCAACGCTTCGGCTCGCGCTGCGGTCGCCGCAGGAGCCGATCGGCAACGCAACGGTCGAACCCTTCGTTCTGCCCGCCGTAGCGGCCGGCAGCCGGCCAGGCACGAACTTTTCTCAACCCGCTCTGCCGGTCACCGTCGCGCCGCCGGCGGTCGCGGCGCCGCCGCGTCCGGCGGCAGCTCTGCCGCCGCAGCCGGCGGTTCGCCGCAGCGGCGTCGAGATGATCGAAGAGCAAGCCGCGCCGCCGAGCTCGGGCTCGTGAGCAATCGGGTCGTCTCCTTCGTCGGAGCGAAGGGCGGATCGGGCACGACCACAGTCGCGCTCGAGGTCACGCGCGCGCTTCGGCGCTCGCAGCAGGTCGCGATCGTCGACGCCGATCTCACCGGCCGCCGCAACCTCGCGATCATGTTGGACGTCGTCCGCCGGTTCGACGAGAATCGCACGCAGGGCGGGATCCCGATCGCTCAGTGCGACGGCTTCCGCGCGGCCGAGCTCATCCACGGCCTGATCCCCGCCTTTTCGCTACGCGCCAAGGCCGTCGAAGAGCTGAACGACGCACTAGCCGCGTGCGAGACGGTCCTGGTCGACGTTCCGCAGCCCTTCGCGGGCGCCGTCCAGCCGCTGGTCGCGCGCACCTCGCGGTTCTTGATCGTCGTGGAACCCACGGTGCTCGGCGTCGCAAGCGCGCGAAGCTTCATCACCGACGCGTTCGCCAGTGTCGAACAAACCCAGATCGTCGCGGTCGTCAACCATCGCGAAGCGCGCTCGGCCGAACTCTCGCGCGGTCAGATCGAAGGTCTACTCGGCGTCGCCGTCGTCGCGGAGATCCCGCATCGGTCGGATCGGAATTTCGCGAAGGCGATCGCCGCGCTGACGCGATACGTCGGCGACGTTCCGGTGGCTGACGCACCGCTGGCGATCCTGATCTCCAACACGCCAATCGGTGAGCGGCGTTCCGACGAGCGCCGCGACGAGATGCGGCAGGAAGAGTTGGCGCTCGAACAGACCACCGCCGCGAGCGGAGCGCCGTCGCGTACCGCGACGGTGAACGCGATCAAAGCGGAGATCCAGGCCGCGCTGGACGGCGAGATCGATGCCGCGTCCGCGGCGACCATGTCGGACGCCGACCGCGTCGGCCGGCTGCGCGAGCGGGTTTCGTCGACCGTGCGCCGCCTCGTCACGGCGCATTCCGAGGAGCTTTCGATCGAGGCGATCGCGCCGCTGTGCGAGGAGATCGTCGCCGAGGCGCTCGGCCTGGGTCCGCTCGAAGCGCTGATGGCGCAGCCCGACGTCTCCGAGATCATGGTGAACGGACCGGATCGCATCTTCGTCGAGCGGCACGGCAAGCTCGAGCTCACCACGAAGCGCTTCACGAGCGCGCAGCAGCTGCGCCTCGTCATCGAACGCATCCTCGCGCCGCTGGGGCGGCGCATCGACGAGTCCTCCCCGATGGTCGACGCGCGCCTGCCCGACGGGTCGCGCGTCAACGTCATCATCGAACCGCTTGCGCTGAACGGTGCGACGGTGTCGATCCGCCGGTTCGGAACGCGCAAGCTCGAGATCGAGGACCTCGTGCGGCTCGGCTCCGTCTCCCCGCAGGTCGTCAGCTTGCTGCGCGCTGCGATCCAGGCGCGGCTCAACGTCGTCGTGAGCGGCGGGACGGGTTCGGGAAAAACCACCTTCCTCAACATCCTTTCGGCCTTCATCCCCTCGAACGAACGAATCGTCACGATCGAGGACGCCGCCGAGCTGCAGTTGCGCCAGGAGCACGTGGTCCGGCTGGAAGCGCGGCCGCCCAACATCGAAGGGAAAGGCGAGATCCGGATCCGCGACCTCGTGCGCAACTCGCTGCGCATGCGTCCCGACCGAATCGTCATCGGGGAATGCCGCGGCGGCGAGGCGCTCGACATGCTGCAGGCGATGAACACCGGACACGACGGCTCGCTGACGACCGTGCACGCGAACGCCCCGCGGGAGGCGCTCTCGCGCATCGAGACGCTGGTCATGATGGCGGGCTTCGATCTGCCGGTGCGCGCGATTCGCGAACAGATCGCCGGCGCCGTCGACATGATCGTGCAAACCGCGCGTCTGCGCGACGGCAGCCGCAAGATCATGAGCATCACCGAGGTCGTCGGCATGGAAGGCGACATCATCACGATGCAGGAGATCGTCTCGTACGAGCAACGGGGCATCAACGAAGACGGCAAGGTGATCGGGGACTTCCGCTTCAGCGGAGTGCAGCCGCAATGCTTCACGCGGTTCGCCGAGCTCGGCATTCCGATCGAGCGCGGCGAGCTTGCGACGATGGCGTCGGCCGGAGGGCTGTGGTGATCGCCGCAGCCGGACCGTTCGCCATCGTCATCGGCTTCGCGGTCTCCGCGGCGCTCCTGTGGATCGCCCTGGCCGAACGCGTGCAGCGCATCGTTCGCACGATCGTGCAGCGAGTCGCCGCTCAGCCGGCCGCCGCCGGCTCGAAACTACGCGGCGCGACGACGCTGGGCAAGATGCAGACGGCGCGGAGAACGAAGAAGTTCATGCCGCAGCTCGAGAGCGCGCTGCGCATGATCTCGGGCTCGCTTCGGGTCGGGCTGAGCTTGCGACAGGCGCTGGTCGTCGTCGCCGAAGAGCTCGACGATCCGGCCAAGACCGAGTTCATGCGCGTCATCGGCCGCACCAACCTCGGCGTGAGCATCCTCGACGCGCTCGACGAACTCTCCGAACGGCTGCCCAGCAGCGAGCTCGCGATGACCGTGCGCGCGATCCGCGTGCAGTCGCAGACCGGCGGCGATCTCGCCGACCTGCTCGAAACCGTCGGCGACACGATCAAGGCGCGCCGCACGCTGGCCCGCAAAGTGGCGGCTCTGACGGCGGAGGGGCGCATGAGCGCCTACGTCATCCTGGCGATGCCGATCGGCGTCGGGATATTCCTCGTCATTACGCAGCCGCACATGGGACACGCGCTGCTCTACACGACGATCGGCCATATTTCGATCGCCGCCGTCGCGGTGCTCGAAACCCTCGCTTGGCTCGTCATCGCGCAGATGCTCAAGGTGGAGTTGTGAACTTCCTGGTCCTGGCGCTGCCGGCGCTTGCAATGGTCAGCATTTTCGGTCTCATCCTGGCGATCCCGCGCCGGTCGCCGGCGCACCGCATCGTCAACGACCTCGAACGTCGCGCAAGCGGTGGGCAAGCGCTGACCGAACGGGTCGTCGACGCGCGTTCGCTCGGCCGGCTGCGCAGCCGTTTCCTCGAGGCGGGTTGGCACGACGCGCAGCCGAGCGCGTTTTTGGCACGCTCCGCCGCGTTCGCGGCTCTCGGGACCGCCGTTGCGATCTCCTTGGTTTGGCTGCTCCATTTCGGTGCCGTCTTCGGCGGCTGTATCGTGCTCGCGTTCGCCGTGGGGGCCGGCCACGTGCCGTTCTCGCAGCTCGGCGGCGCCGTCAAGCGGCGCAAACGCGAGATCTCGCGCGCGCTGCCGGACTTGCTGGACACGCTTTCCAGCACGGTGCGCGCCGGGCTCGCGTTGAACGCCGCGCTCGCTCACGGCGCGAACGCGGTCAGCGGCGCCCTCGCCGAGGAGCTCCGCGGCACGCTGAGCGAGATCCGGCTCGGGCGCTCGCGCACCGAGGCGCTGCGTGCGCTCGCGGTGCGCGTGCACAATGAGGAGATCACCCAAGTCGTGCGGGCCATGGTGCAAGCCGAACGGCTCGGCGCGAACCTGTCCTCGGTTCTCACCGGGCTCTCCGCGGAGTCGCGCGAGCGCCGCGTGCTCAAAGCGGAAGAGATCGCCGCGTCTCTGCCGGTCAAGATGGTAGTCCCGATGGCGCTGTTCATGCTGCCCGCGCTATTCGTCATGATTTTCGGCGCCGTCGCCGCGGACTACTACACGCGATGATGCGCGCACTGCCGCTCATCGCCGACGCCGGCCTTCTCGCGGCGCTGGCCTATCTGGGCACCATCCTGGCGCGCCTCGTCACGGCCGAAGCGCGTCCCTTCGCCGACGGCCCGCCGCCCGGCCGGCCCGCGAGCGGCATCATCATCGCCGCCGCGGCGCTCGCCGGGATGTGCATCGGCGCACGCGGCGTCGCGATCCCCGAACTCGGGATGGCGTGCGTGCTGACGGTCGCGCTGTCGGCAGTCTGCTACGCCGACGTACGCTGCGGACTCGTCCCCGACGTGTTCACGCTGGTGCCGCTCGGCGCGATCCTCGCCGGTGACGCACTGCTCCAGCATTGGAGTGCGCCGATCGCGGCCGCGCTCGTCGCCGCCCCGTTCTGTATCGCGGCGGTGTTCTCGCGGGGACGCGGCATGGGCTGGGGCGATGTCAAGCTCGTCGCGCTCGGCGCGATCGTCGTCGGCGCGCAACCCGCGCTGCTGGCGTGCGCAGCCGCCTGCTTCGGGGCCGTGGCCGTCGCCGCGTTGCGGCGCAGGCGCTCGACGCCGATCGCGTTCGCGCCGTACCTCGTCGCGGCCCTCGCCGTCGCCGGCACCATCCACGGCGTCGCCTGATGGGATCGCTGCGGAATCTTCGTACCGGCGCGATTCTCGCGCGCTGCGTGAAGGTCGCCGAAACGTCGGGAGCGCGATCGCTCCAGTTGCGCTCGCGCGACGTGATCCGCTCCGACGACGGTCTCTGGCTGGACGATTGCCGCGAGATCGACACGTTCGGCATGCGCGTCGCCATCGACATTCTGTTCCTCGACGAAACGCGCCGCGTATTGGCGGCGCATCTCGGCGTCGCTCCGAATCAGCGCGAGATTCGCTGCGCTCGCGCGTGCAGTGCGGTTCAGCTCGGCGAGTCAGCCGATCGCGACGTCCGGCACGGCGATGTCCTTGCGCTCGACTAGCGCGGACCGCCGCTGGGCCCTCCCGGGCATCGTGCTCGCTGCACTCGCCGGCATGCACGCGGCGAGCGCTGTGCTGATGCCGCCGGCCGACGGAGATCTCGGGTGGCAGCACTGGCTCGGCGAGCGCATCCTGAGCGGCGGCCTCCCGCACAGCCTCGGCGCGGAGTCGTTCGCGGCGGTCGGCGCACCGTGGGTTCCGCAGGAGTGGCTCTTCTCCGCGCTGCTCGCCGGCGCGTCTTCGCGCGGAATCGGCTGGCTGTTCGCCCTCGGCATCGGCGCGAGCGCCGTTCTCGCTCTCACGCTGGTCGCGGTGCGCTGCGCGCGATACGGTGCCCACCCGGCCGCGATCGCGTTCGTCCTCGTGTTCACCGACGTCGCGATGGCCGAATCGTTCGGCGTTCGCGTGCAAGTCGTCGGCTGGGCGATGCTCGCCGCGTTCCTCGTCGCGCTGGAATTGCCGGGGCGCTGGCGCTGGACGGCGGTTGCCGTCGCGGCGGCGTGGGCGAACGTCCATGCGAGCGCCGTGGCCGCGCCCGTGCTCGTCGCCGCGGCAGCCGCCGGAAGCCTGCTGCAAGGCGACCGCCGTGGGGCCGTGCGCGACGGAGTGCTCGCCCTGTGCTGCGCGCTCGCGCTCTGCGCGACCCCACTCGGCGCCAAACTGCCGCTCTACGCCGTCGATCTGGCACACAGTCCGATCCGGCACTGGATCCGCGAATGGCGGCATCCGTCGTTCACCGACAGCGCGTTTACGCTGGGCGCGTTGCCGCTGATCGCGCTCGCCGCGACGGCGTCGTGGCGGGCACCGCGGCGCGCGGTCGCGCTCGCGTTGCCGCTCTGCTATCTGGCGTTTGCCGCCGTACGCAACGTGCCGTTGGCAGCGATCGCGTGCGCTCCGCTGGCGGCAATGGCGCTCACGAGATTCCTCCCGTCGTTAGCCGCATTACGCCAGGTCCCGAATCGCACCGCGGCAGCCGCCGCGGCGGCGATCGTCTTTTTCGCGGCCGCGACCGTCACGGCGATCTCCGCGCGCGGGATGCACGACGAACGGCCGCTCGCGGCGATCGCCGAGCTTGCCCAGTTGCCGGGTTCGCATCGTCTGCTGTGTGAGGACTTCGCCTGGTGCGGTCCGGCCGTCGACACCGGCCGCATCAGCGTGTTCGTCGACGGCCGCGCGGACCCGTTTCCCGGCTCCGTGTGGACGCAATACGACGCGATCATCCACGTGCGTCCGGGTTGGCGCCGCACCGTGCGCAGGTACGGCGTCAACGCGATGCTCGTGCGGCGCGGCGGCGATCTCGACCGGGCCGCGCAGGCCTTGGGCTGGCGCATCGCCCGGGACGCATCCATCCGGCTGGTCATCAGCCGTTCGCCCAACCTCTGACGGAGAAGCTCATGAGAACCCGCACGATTCTCTCCGGCGGCGCGACGCCGCCCGAACGATAGGAAAGTGACGTCTGTGCGCGCGTTCTCTGCGACCCTCGCCGCGATCGCCGCGCTCACGACGCCGGCGCTTGCGACGGCGAACGGGCCGGCATCGTTCTCCGTGTCCGTCACCCGCAATTCTTTCGGCATCCTCTCCCTCAGCGAGAGCGACCGCGGCACGCTGGTGATCGTCGGATCGCTCTCGCCGAGCGCGAACGGCGCTGCGATCGTCGGAGTGTACGCGCCGGCCGTGGGAAGGTCGGCGGACGCCGCGCCGGTGTCGCCGCTCTCGACGACGCGCCGGCCGGACGGGAAGGTCGTCGTCGACGTGCGACTCGGTCTCGCGGTTCTGCTCGACGCTCTCGCGCCCAATGCGGAACGCCGCGCGGCCGGCGATCTCACCGTCGTCGTGAGCGCGACGTGAACCGGCGTCGCGCATAGGAGCGCGTCGAACCCTTCCAGTACCGGAGAACGGATGGGAAGCGGCGACCTGACGCGGGCGGAGTTCGAACGCGTCGTCAACGAAGCGCTGGAATCGTTGCCGAAGCGGTTCGCCGAGATGGTGGAGAACGTCGTCATCGCGGTCGAGGACGAGCCGACCGATGAGGACCTCGAGAGCATTGACGACGGCGACGACGATTCGGAACTCCTGGGCATCTACCGCGGCGTCGCGCTCACCGAACGCACGCACGACATGCAACTGCTCCCCGACGAGATCGCGGTGTTCCGCGGGCCGATCAACCGCGTCGCCCGCACCCGGAACGAGGCCGTGCGGGAAGTGCGCGAAACGGTGATCCATGAGCTCGGTCACTACTTCGGACTCGACGACGACGAGATGCCCCACTGATGCAACTCCTTCGGAGGAAGGGGATGCCCATTCACGTCGTGAACCCGCACGACACCATCAAACTCTCGCAGTGCACGGGAAGTCGGACACGAGCCGACGCGGGCGCGCCACTGTATGCGGGGACCGGAATCGCAACGTCGCCATTGTCTTCAGAAAGAAGATGAGAAGGCAGCGATCGCCGGAAGGATCCGCGAGCCAGGAGACCGGCTGCGAGCAATAAGGTAACTCTTCGCGAGAGAGGTCCTGCTCGATGTCCGCTCGTCCGGTAGGGTCGGCGTCGCCGATCCAACGTCTCATTCCCCGCTTCGTGCTGGCGGCGGCGAAAAGCGATTCGGGGAAGACGACGCTTGCGCTGGGGCTCATAACGGCATTGCGCCGGCGCGGATTGGCGGTCGCGGCGGCGAAGGTCGGGCCCGACTTCATCGACGCCGCGCATCTCTCGCGGGCAAGCGGTCGTCCGGCGCGCAATCTCGACGCCTGGCTCGCATCCGAGGACGCCGTGCGGGAATCGTTCGTGCGCGGCTGCGGCAACGCGGATGCGGCCGTCGTCGAAGGCGTCATGGGGCTCTTCGACGGCCGGCACGGGAGCGGCGAAGGGTCGACGGCGCACGTCGCGCGGATCCTCGACGCCCCGGTCGTCCTGGTGCTCGACTGCGCGAAGACCTCCGCGACGATCGGCGCGATCGCTCACGGCCTGGCCGGCTTCGATCCTCGATTGAGGATCGCGGGCGTCATCCTCAATCGCGTTGCGAGCGACCGTCATGCCGCGACGGTGTGCGACGCCGTGCGCAGCGCGAACCTGCGCGTTTTCGGAACGATGCGCACTGACGACGGCATTGCGCTCGAAAGCCGGCATTTGGGTCTCGTCGAACCCGGCAGCGAAGCGTGGACCGCCGTCGTCGAGCGGATCGCGAACGCGGTGGAGAACGCGCTCGATCTCGATGCCTTGCTCGCTGAAGCGAGCCGCGTGTCCCCGCTGCGCTCGCCCGCATACGACGCGGCGCGGGAAGCCGACGTGCGCGTGGGAATCGCGCGCGACGAAGCGTTCTGGTTCTACGACGAGGCCTCGCTCGACGCGCTGCGCGATGCCGGTGCGGCACTCGTGCCGTACTCCCCGTTGCGCGACCCGTTTCCGGCGGTCGATGCGGTCCTCATCGGCGGCGGCTATCCCGAGATGCACGCCGCCGCGCTCGAAGCGAACGCATCGGCGCGCCGCTCGTTGCGCGACGCGATCGCTGCTGGAATGCCGACGTACGCCGAGTGCGGCGGCCTGATGTACCTGGGGCGCGATCTTTCCACGCCGGACGGAACGCACGCCATGGTCGGCGCCGTCCCCGGCAGTGCGGTGATGGCACAGCGCCGCTCGGCGCTGCGCTACGTCGAGGCGCGCGCGCTCTGCGACGGGCCGATGTTCGCGAGGGGCGATGCCGTGCGCGGTCACGAGTTCCACTACTCGAAGATGGCCTACGCCACGGAGTCCCCGGCCTTCGGGATCGGCGACGAGCGCGAGGGGTATAGCCGCGCGGGGCTGCACGCTTCATACGTGCACGTGCACCTCGGCGCACAGCCGCGCGGCGTGCGGCGCTTTCTGGACGCGGCGCGGGCCTTCAGCGGCGGCGCATGAGCGGCGCGGCGTTGGCGGTCTTCGTCATCGGGCTTCGTCACGGTGCCGACCCCGATCACCTGGCGGCGATCGACAACCTCACCCGGAACGCTAGCGTTCGGATGCCGCGGGCGTGCCGCTTCGTCGGCGGCCTGTTCGCGGTCGGGCATTCTGGAATGGTGCTGGCGTCCGCCGCGGTGGCCGCGATGCTCGGCAGCGCGCTGGGTCCGTCGTCGTCCGTCGTCGCGGTCGCGGGACGGATCGCGAGCATCGCCGTGCTGCTGTTCATGGTCGCGCTGAACGTTGCGATGCTCGTGCGCGGCAATACTGCGACGATTCGCACGCGCCTGCTTCCGCGCGTCCTGCGCGAGGCGACGCATCCGCTCGTCGCGATTCCGATCGGCGCGCTCTTTGGCCTGGGTTTCGAGACGTCGAGCCAGCTGCTCGCGTACGGGACGGCGTTCTCCAGCGCGCAGGTCGCCGAGGGCGTGGCGATCGGCATGGGCTTTTGCCTTGGCATGATCTGCACGGATACCGTCGACAGCCTGCTCGTCGCGCGCGTCGTCCGAACCGGTGGCGCGCAGTCGCAGCGCGTGCGCCGGCCGTGGATCGTCGTCGTCACGCTGGTCGCGTTGACGGTCGCGGTGCAGCAGATCGTCGAGTTCTCCGGCGGATCGTTCCCCGTCGACGAGCTCACCCTCAGTGCGATCACCGTCGCCGCCTTGCTCCTGGCCGCTGCGGCGATGATCGTGCGCAGCCGCATTCGCGGCGCATCGGAGCGCACAGCGTGATCGCGTTCATCTCCGCGGTCCAAACCGATTTGAGCGCCGCGCAGGGGGCGTGCGCGCTGCTCCCACCGGGGTTTCCGAAGGTCTCGGTCTTCGCGGCAGCCGCTCTCGCGGACGAAGCCGCGGTGCGGGAGGCGTTGCGCGACGCCCGCGTGGCCATCGTGCGCATTCTCGGCGGACGGGCGTACTTCGAGCACGGCTTCACCGCCCTCACCGCGCTGGCGCGCGAGCGCGGCCTAATCGTGCTGGCGATCTCGGGCGAGGCGCATGCCGACCCGGAGCTCGACGCGCTCTCGAACGCGCCGCTCGAGATGCTGCGCCGCACGTTCGCGTACGCGTTCGCGGGCGGCGCCGCCAACTGCGCGCAGATGTTCCGCTGCGCCGCCGACACGTTCCTCGGCACCGCGTTCGGATTCGAACCGCCGGCCGAGACGCCGGATTTCGGCTTCTATCATCCCGACGCACCGGATCGGACGGCGTGCGCACGGCTCGATCGCGAAACCTTTGTGCGGCGTCATTGGCGCGACGGTCGCGGCGTCGTGGGTATCCTCTTTTACCGCGCGGACTGGGCGAGCGGAAACGTCGCCCACGTCGACGCGCTCATTCGCGCCTGCGAAGCGCACGAGCTCAACGTCCTGCCGGTGTTCGTCTACAGCCTGCGCGACTGCGATCGTATCGGCGACGTGCCGCTCGTGTACGCGAGCGCGTTCATGGAGAACGGCGTCGCGTGTATCGACGTCGTCATCAGCCTGCTGTCCTTCGCCGCCGGCGAACTCTCGCGCGAGGAGCGCATGGTGCGCAGCGGTGGTCCGGGCCTGCGCGCGGACGTCGCGCTCGACGTCGCGCTGCTGCAGGCGGTCACGACGGGGCAAACGATCGAGGCGTGGCGCGCGAGCAGCGCGGGCTTGGGGCCGTTCGACGCCGCGACGAAGATCGTCATGCCGGAGTTCGATGGGAAGATCGACGGGCCCGTGTTCGCCTTCCGCGATCCGGACACGTCGCTCGCGGTTGCCGAGCCGACGCAGACCGAAGCGCTCGTTCGGCTTGCCGCCCGCTACGTACGTTTGCGGCGGCTTCCCAATTGCGAGAAACGCATCGCGATCGTCCTCACGAATTTCGCCAACCGTCAGGGCCGGGTCGGCGGTGCGGTCGGATTGGACACGCCCGCGTCGGTCGTGGCGCTCCTGCGTGCCCTGGAACACGACGGATACGACACCGGCGAGATTCCGGCCAACGGCGATGCGCTGATGGCGGCGCTGCTCGCGCGCGGCGGATACGACACCGATTATTTGACGGAAGACCAGCTCGCGCTAGGCGAGGCGCGGTACGACGCCGGCACGTACGCGTGCTGGCATGCGAGCGTTCCGGTGCGGGTGCGCGACGCGATGGCGGCTGCGTGGGGGCCGGCGCCGGGCGCGGCGTATCGCTCCGGCGACGAGATCTACGTGGCCGGGATGCGTCTGGGCAACGTCTTCGTGATGATTCAGCCGCCGCGGGGCTTCGGCGAAAATCCGCTGGCGGTCTATCACTCGGGCGACCTCGTACCGACGCATCAGTATCTGGGCGCGTACCGCTGGGTGCGCGACGTCTTCGGCGCCGATGCGGTCGTGCAGTGCGGAAAGCACGGCACGCTGGAGTGGCTGCCCGGGAAAAGCGTCGGCCTCTCGGAGAGCTGTTACCCGGTGCTCGCGCAGGGCGACCTGCCGCTGTTCTATCCGTTCATCGTCGACGATCCCGGCGAAGGCATGCAAGCAAAGCGCCGCGCGCACGCTTGCGTCATCGATCATCTGATCCCGCCGATGACGCAGGCCGAGACGTACGACGAGTTGGCGAAGCTGCAGCGCCTGCTCGGCGAATACGCGGCGGCGGAACGCATCGATCCCGACAAAGCGCCGCTGATCGCGAGCGCGATCTGGCAGAGCGTCGTCGCGGCCGATCTGCACCGGGATCTCGGCGTCGAGGCGTTGCCGCACGGCGACGAATTCGGAGAGTTCCTCCAGCACGTCGACGGCTATCTCTGCGAACTCGGCGACGCGCAGATCCGCGACGGCCTGCACGTGCTCGGGACACCACCGACCGGTTCGCGGCTCGCGGATCTCGCGCTCGCGCTGGTCCGGCTCGACTCACCTGAAGCGTTGGGGGCGATGCATGGATTGGCCGACGATCTCGGGATCGACTACGCGCAGGTCGCCGATCCGGCACGCGGTGGAATGCGGTATTCAGGCGCGCTCCCGCCGGTGGTCGCAGCGCAGCTTCCCGACGATCCGCGCGTCGGCGAACTGCGCGCCGTGCTCGAGCGTACCGCGCGCGACATCGTGCGCGCGCTCCTCGAGAACGAATGCGCATCCGTCGACTCGGTGCTTCCAGCTCACGGCGTCCCCGCCGGCGGCCGCTTCGCGCACACGGCCGAACTGCTGCAGCGCCGCATCGTTCCCGATGTGCGGCGCTCGACCGACGAGGTAACGCATTTGCTGGCAGGTCTGCGCGGCCGGCACGTGCCTCCCGGGCCGAGTGGCCCGCCGACGCGGGGCATGACGAACGTGCTGCCGACCGGCCGCAACTTCTACGCGGTCGACGTGCGCGCGATCCCGTCGCGTTTCGCGTGGACCGTCGGCGTGCGGCTGGGCGACGCGCTGCTCGCCGACGCGCTCGCGCGCGACGGCGTCTACCCGCGCGCCATCGGCATCACGGTCTGGGGCACCTCGAACATGCGAACCCAAGGCGACGACATCGCCGAGATCCTGTGGCTGCTGGGCGTCCGGCCGGTGTGGCACGCCGAGAACGGCCGCGTGCAGGGCCTCGAAGTCGTCCCGCTCGCGGAGCTCGGACGGCCCCGAATCGACGTGACCGTGCGCATCTCCGGATTCTTCCGCGACGCGTTCCCGAACGTCGTCACGCTGCTCGATCGAGCGGTGGCCCTGGCCGCCGATTGCGACGAAGCCGACGGCGACAACTACGTGCGCGCCGCGACGCAGGCCGACGAGCAGGCGCGCGTGGCGGCCGGCGCCGCCGCCGACGATGCGCGCCGCCGCGCGCGTTTCCGCGTGTTCGGGAACAAACCCGGCGCATACGGCACGGGGATCCTGCGCCTGATCTCCGAGGGAACGTGGGAGACCGATCGCGATCTGGCCGAGGTGTACCTCACCTCCGGAGCGTTCGCGTACAGTGCCGCCGCGTTCGGCGAGCCGGCACCGGCCGAGTTTCGCAGCCGCCTCGCCGCCTCGACCATCGCGGTCCAGAATCAGGACAACCGCGAGCACGACATCTTCGACAGCGACGACTATCTGCAGCATCACGGCGGCATGGTCGCCGCGATCCGCGCCCTGAGCGGCGCCGAGCCGAACGCGATCTTCGGCGACTCGTCCAACCCGCAGGTGCCGAAAGTCCGCACGCTCGCCGATGAGGCGCGCCGCGTGTTCCGGTCGCGCGTCGTCAACCCGAAGTGGATCGCCGGCGCGCGCCGTCACGGCTACAAGGGCGCGCTCGAGATGGCCGCGACCGTCGACTATCTGTTCGGCTACGACGCGACGGCCGGCGTCGTCGACGACTGGATGTACGAGCGCGTCGCCGAGGCGTACGTGCTCGACGACGACAACCGCGCGTTCTTGCGCGCCTCGAATCCCTGGAGTGCACGAGAGATGACGGAACGCCTGCTCGAAGCCGCCGAGCGCGGGATGTGGAGCGCACCCGGCGCGCAGACGCTCGAACGGCTGCGCGAGGAGCTCGCATCGCTCGATGGCGCGCTCGAAGACCGCACGGACATGGTCGATGCGAGCTGAGTTCCCCTTCGCCGCGCTCGTCGGGCAAGAGCCGCTGATGGACGCGCTCGTGTGGCTCGCGGTCGAACCCGCGATCGGCGGCCTGCTCGTAACCGGGACGCGCGGCACGGCGAAATCGACCGCCGTGCGCGCGCTCGCGGCGCTGCTGCCGCCGATCGAAGCCGGCGTCCCGACGCCGTTCGTCGAGCTTCCGATCGGCGCGACGGAGGATCGCGTCGTCGGCACGCTCGACGTGCGCACGCTGCTCGGCAGCGGCGAGCGTCAGTTCGACCCCGGGCTCCTCGCGCGCGCGGACCGCGGCGTCTTGTACGTCGACGAAGTCAATCTGCTGCCCGATCATCTCGTCGACGTCATCCTCGATGCCGCTGCTAGCGGCAAGAACACCGTGGAGCGCGATGGGGCGTCGGTCGTGCACGACGCGCGGATCATGCTGGTCGGCAGCATGAATCCCGAGGAGGGCGAGCTGCGCCCGCAGCTGCTGGATCGCTTCGGGTTGTGCGTCGCGATCGCCAACGACGACGACATCGACCGGCGCGTCGAGATCGTCGAGCGCCGTATGCGCTTCGAGGACGATCCGGCGGCGTTCGCCCTCGCGTTCGCGGCGCGCACGAGCGCGCGCCGCGATCAGATCGCGCGCGCTCGCGCGCTGCTTCCGAACGTGACGATCGATCGCGCGCACGTGCGGCTCGCCGCGTCGCTCGCGCTCGAGGCTCGCGTCGAAGGGATGCGCGCCGACTTGACGATCGTCCGCACCGCGCGCGCGATCGCCGCCTGTGACGGCCGCACGGCCGTGCGCGCCGACGACATCGAAGCGGCCGCGCAGCCGGCGCTCGCGCACCGGCGCCGCGACGCACCGCGCGGTACGCCGCCGCGGCCGCCGTCGCCGCCTTCACCGCCGCCCGGCGACGCAGCGACGGAGCAGCCGTCGCCCGCGGGAACGAACGGCGCGCACGGCGGACGCCGCGACGCCGTCGAGATCGGTGCGGCGGCCGACGTCGATTCGCGTGGCCAGACGGTAACCCCGCTCGCTGCGCGGCGGACGCGCCGGCTCGTCGCACGCGGCAAGAGCGCGACGCCCGTGCTCGCCGGCGCGGCACGCATCGTGCGCCGCCCGACGGCGCGAATCGCGCCGCTCCCGACGATTCACGCCGCCGCGATCGCGCGCGCGCCGGAGCACGTAGCCGCTCCGCTCGTGTTCGAGACGGCGCATCTACGCTTCATCGAACGGCGCGGACGCGAGCGCGAGCTCGTGATTCTCGTCGTCGATGCATCCGGCTCGATGGCGGCCGCGGCGCGCATGCGCGCCGCCAAGGGCGTCGTGTGCGGCTTGCTCGAGGACGCCTATCGCCGCCGCGACGCCGTCGCGCTCATCGCCTTCCGCGGAGAGGACGCAGAGGTGCTCGTCCCGCCGACGCGCAGCGCGGTGCTCGCCTACCGGCGCCTGCGCTCGCTGCCGACGGGCGGTCGCACCCCGCTTGCCGCTGCGCTCCGCCGGGCGCGCGAGGTGGCGCAGGCGTACGTCCGGCGCGAGAGCGGAACGCGGGTCGCGCTCGTCCTCGTCAGCGACGCGCGCGCGAACGCGCCCGAACGCGACGCGCTCGGCGCGGCGCTGCGCGAGGCGGCGCTTACGCGCGACGCGATCGCGCGCGCGCTCTGCGTCGACACCGAGCTCGGTCGCGTGCGTCTGCGCAACGCGCAGCGCATTGCGGCTTCACTGGACGCGCAGTACCGGCACCTGGACGATTGCAGCGAACGCGCGCTCGGCGCGACGGTTCGAGAATGGATGGCGACGGCATGAACGGCGACGAAGCGCGGCGCACGCGCCCGCAAGCATCGGTTTCCACGCGCAAAGGCGACGCCGGCGTGACGCGGCTCGGCGGCGGCGAGCAGATCTCCAAAGCCGATACGCGCGTCGAGGCCTACGGCGCGATCGACGAGCTCAACACGGTGATCGGTCTCGCGCGCACGCGCTGCGAGGACGAGGAGATCTGCCGCGAGATCCGGGCGATTCAGCGCGAGCTGTTCGTGGTCGGCTCGGCGGTCTCGACCAAGGCCGATTCGAAAAAGCCGATCCCCGTCATCGGCAAGGAGATGATTCATCGGCTCGACGCGCTCGTCGAACGCTTCGAGGCCGAGCCGAAGATTCTGCGCGACTGGTCGATACCGGGCGAGTTCGCCGGATCGGCAGCGTTCGACGTCGCGCGGGCGATCTGCCGGCGCGCGGAACGCGCCGCGGTGCGCTACGTCACCGCCGGCGGCGTGGTGCAGCCGACGGTTCTCGAGTACCTCAACCGGCTCAGTGACGTGCTGTGGCTGTGCGCGCGCGTGATCGAGGCGCGCAACGGAATCGACGCGCGACTGCGCGACGATGCGCATCCGGGCCCGCCGTGGTCGCGCGCGTGGTAACGGCGCCGGCGGATCGTTGCCCCGGCGTGCTGCACGCGGTTTCCGCGCGCGACGGTCTGCTGCTGCGCATTCGCGTGCCGGGCGGAGCGCTCGACGCGACGCAGCTGCACGGCCTCGCGGATGCGGCGGAGCGCTGTGCCGACGGAGCGCTCGATCTCACCGCGCGCGCCGGCGTGCAGCTGCGCGGCGTTCCGGCCGGCGCGCTGGAAACGCTCACCGCTGATCTTGCGCGCCTGGGGCTGCTTCCCTCACCTGCGCACGATCGCGTCCGCAACGTCGTCGCGAGTCCGTTCGCCGGCTGCGACCCCGGCGAGCTGCTCGACGCGCGTCCCGTCGTGCGCGAGCTCGATCGACGGCTGCTCGCCGATCCAGCGCTCGCCGAGCTGCCGGCGAAGTTCGCGTTCGCGATCGACGGCGGGGGACGGCCGTTCCCGCACGGGCGTGCCGATCTGGCGCTCGTCGCCGTTGCGCACGACGGCGTGGCGGCCTTCGCGCTGCGCGTCGGCGGCGAGCCGAGCGGTATGGCGGTAGCGCCGGAGCGCGGCGCGGAGGCGCTGATCGCCGGCGCGCGCGCGGTCCTGCCGCATGTCGACCGCACGCTCACGACTCCGTGGCGACTGGACCGCTGCGCCGGCGCGCGGCGCGCCGTGCTCGCGGCCCTCGCACCGTACGGCTTCCGCATCGTTGCGGATCCGCCGCGCGCAGCCGGCGACGCGATACCGCTCGGCGTGCTCGCCGGCGCGCATGCCGATCGTGTCGCACTCGCGCCGTCGGTTCCGCTCGGGCGTCTGCGCGCCGACCAGGCGCACGCGCTCGCGACGCTCGCAGCGCACAGCGGCGCCTCGCTGCGGCTCACACCATGGCGTACGATCGTGATCGTCGATCTGCCGCGTGCGGCGCTCGGCGACGCGCGCGACGCGCTCGCCGCTGCGGGCCTCGAGCTGGACGCATCCGACGGCTATCACGGCGTCGCGGCGTGCGCAGGGTCGTACGGCTGCTCCGCCGCCCTGGCCGACGTCCGCGGCCACGCGGCGCAGCTCGCTGGCCGTCTGGCGGCGCGCGAGACGCACGGGCGCCGCGTCAACCTCGCCGGCTGTGCGAAGCGCTGCGCGATGCGGCGCGGCGCGGCCGTCGATCTCGTCGCGGCCGAGGACGGCTACGTCGTCCTGCTCGGCGGCGTCGAGACGCACCGCGGTTTGGGCGCCATCGACGCGATCGAGCGCGCCGTGGCCGCCGTTTCGTCGCTCGATTCTCCGGAGAACCCATGACGCTCGACTACGTCAAAGACGCCGCCGCCATCTACGAACGCTCGTTCGCGACGATTCGCGCCGAAGCCGATCTGCGCGGTGCATCGCCGCTGCTGGCGAGCGTGATCGTACGGATGATCCACGCCTGCGGGATGACCGATCTCCCGGCCGATGTTGCCAGTTCCGCAGGCGCGGTCGAGGCCGGGCGCGATGCGCTGCTCGCGGGTGCTCCTATTTTTTGCGATTCCGCGATGCTGGCCGCGGGCGTGACCCGCGCGCGGTTACCGCGCGCAAACGAGGTCGTCTGCACGCTGCGCGATCCGGAGGTCGCCGAGACGGCGCGCCGCTTGGGGACGACGCGCAGCGCTGCGGCGCTCGAGCTGTGGGGCGCGAGGCTCGAGGGCGCGGTGGTCGCGATCGGCAACGCGCCGACCGCGCTGTTCCATCTGCTCGAGATGATCGCAGCGGGCGCACCGAAGCCCGCGCTCGTCGTCGGCATCCCGGTCGGCTTCGTCGGTGCGGCGGAATCGAAAGTGGCGCTCGCGGCGAACGAGCTCGGCCTCGCGTATCTGACGGTGCGCGGCCGCCGCGGCGGGAGCGCGATCGCCGCCGCGGCGATCAACGCGCTGGCGAGCGACGCGCTGTGAACGGCGCGCGAAGCGGACGGCTGTTCGGCGTCGGCGTCGGTCCGGGCGATCCCGAGCTCATCACGCTCAAGGGGGCGCGCATCGTGCGGGCCGCCGACGTCGTCGCGTATCCGGCCGCGCGTCACGGACGCAGCAACGCGCGTGCCGCCGTCGCGGCGGAATTGCGGCCCGAGCAGATCGAAGTGCCAATGATCTATCCCGTCACGACCGAAGCGGCGCCGCCGGGCGGATACGAAGCGGCGATCCGCGCGTTCTACGACGCTTCGGCTGAGGTGCTCGCCGCGCATCTGGACGCCGGGCGCGACGTCGCGGTACTGTGCGAGGGCGATCCGTTCTTCTACGGCTCGTACATGTATCTGCACGATCGGCTCGCGCATCGCTATCCGACCGAAGTGGTGCCCGGCGTCTGCTCCGTGATGGCGGCGGCAGCGCGGCTCGGCACACCGCTCGCGCGCCGCGACACCGAGATGACGATCCTGCCCGGCACTTTGCCGGTGCAGACGCTTGCCGCGCGTTTGGGCGACGGCGGTGCGTACGCGATCATCAAGCTCGGACGCAACTTCGAGAAGGTGCGCACGGCGCTGCGAAGCGCCGGCGTGCTCGAGCGCGCGCGGTACATCGAACGCGCGACGATGGAGGGCGAACGCATCGTGCCCATCGTCGATGCAGATGCGACGACGGTGCCGTACTTTTCGATGATCGTCGTCCCGGGCCGCGACGTCGTTCCGGAACCGGCTGCGGCCTACACGGTTGGCGACGTGACGGTGGTCGGCCTCGGCCCGGGCGCGCCGGACTGGACCTCGCCCGAAGCGAAACGCGTGCTGGCCGCGGCCACCGATCTGGTCGGCTACCAGCCGTATCTCGATCGCGTTGCGCCGCAGCCGGGCCAGGCGCGTCATGGTTCCGACAATCGCGTCGAGATCGAACGCGCCCGTCACGCGCTCGCGCTCGCCGCGAGCGGGCGGCGCGTGTGCGTCGTTTCGTCGGGAGACCCCGGGATCTTCGCGATGGCGACCGCGGTGATGGAGGCGGTCGAGCACGGGGAGCCGGAATGGCGCGCGCTCGACGTGCACGTCGTCCCCGGCATCTCGGCGATGCAGGCGGCCGCCGCGCGCGCCGGCGCCCCGCTCGGTCACGACTTCTGCGTCCTCTCACTCTCCGATCGTCTCAAGCCGTGGCCGGTGATCGCGGCGCGGTTGGAGGCCGCGGCGAGCGCGGATCTCGCACTCGCGCTCTACAATCCCGTCTCCTCACAGCGCGTCTGGCAGCTCAGCGAGGCGCGCAGCATCCTGCTGCGTCATCGCGGCCCCGATACGCCGGTGGTGGTGGCGCGCGATCTCGGCGGTCCCGAGGAATCGGTGAGGATCGAATCCCTCGGCGACTTCGACGCGGCGCGCGTCGACATGCGCACGATCCTGCTGATCGGCGCGTCGACGACTCGTACCTTTCGCGGCGCCGGCGGACGAACGTTCGTCTACACCCCGCGTTCCTACGCCGCGCGAGAACCGTCCGCAGCAGTCGGCGAACGTGGGTGACGATGCGGAACGACGCGCCCCTGCGGCGCGGCTGGACGACCGGTGCCTGCGCGACGGCGGCGGCGAAGGCGGCGTACGTCGCGCTCGTCTCGGGCACGTTTCCCGATCCCGTCGAGATCGTGCTTCCGCTCGGGAAGTCCGTCGCGTTCGCGCTCGCGCTCGAGGAGCGCGGAGCGGACTTCGCGCGCGCCGGCATCGTGAAGGATGCCGGTGACGATCCCGACGTCACGCACGGCGCGCTCGTCGTCGCGACCGTGCGGCGCGGCCCGCGTGGCTCGTCGGTCGTCTTTCGCGCCGGCCCCGGTGTCGGCACGGTGACGAAGCCCGGCCTGCCCGTCGCCGTCGGCGAACCGGCGATCAACCCCGTGCCGCGCGTGATGATGCGCGAGACGATCGCGGCGGCAGCGAGCGCGCTGGGAGATCGCGACGACGTCGTCGTGGAGATCTCCGTCCCCGGCGGCGACGAGCTCGCGAAGCGCACGATGAACGGCCGGTTGGGAATTCTGGGCGGCCTCTCGATCCTGGGCACGACGGGAATCGTGATCCCGTACTCGTGCTCGGCGTGGATCGCGTCGATCCACGAAGGGATCGACGTCGCGCGCGCGACCGGACTCCGTCACATCGCCGGCGCGACCGGTTCGACATCCGAAGCGGCGGTCGCGCGCTATCACGGCTTGACCGAGGACGCGCTGATCGACATGGGCGATTTCGCCGGCGGCATGCTCAAGTACGTGCGCCGCCATCCCGTCGCGCGGGTGACGATCGCCGGCGGCTTCGCGAAGCTCGCCAAGCTCGCGCAAGGATATCTCGACCTGCACTCGCAGCGCAGCACGCTCGATCTTCGCGCGCTCGCGGCGCTCGCCGGCGAACTCGGCGCGCCGCCGGAACTCCAGGGAAGGATCGCCGCAGCGAACACCGGGCTCGAAGCCATCGAGCTTGCCGCGGCCGCGCAGATTCCACTCGCCGACGCCGTCGCGCAGCGCGCGCGTGCGACGGCGCTCGGCGTGCTCGACGGCGCGGGGATCGTGGTCGACGTGCTGGTCGTCGACCGTCAAGGAAAGCCGATCGCGCATGCCGGCTGAGCTTACCGCAACGGCGCGCGTCATCGTGATCGGCATCGGCGAGGACGGCTGGGAAAGCCTGAGTGCCGCGGCGCGCGCCGCGATCGCGTCCGCGCACGTGCTCGTCGGCGGCGCGCGTCATCTCGCGCTCATCCCCCACGGCGGAGCCGAACGGATCCCTTGGCCTTCGCCCATGCTGCCGTTCGTCGACGAGCTCGTCGCGCGCTCGCGCGCCCAGCGCGTCGTGGTCCTCGCGAGCGGCGATCCGCTGTTCTACGGAGTCGGCACCGCGTTCGCGCGGCGGCTCGCGCCCGGGGAGCTGGAGATCGTCCCCCACGTGTCGTCGACTGCACTCGCGTGCGCTCGGCTGCACTGGAGCGCCGCCGACAACGACGTCGTCTCGGCGGTCGCGCGGCCGCTCGAGGCCGTGCTGGCGCGCATACAGCCGGAACGCCGCCTGCTCGTGCTCTCGGAGGACGGTGCGACGCCGGGGGCGCTCGCGGCACTCTTGAGCGTGCACGGATACGGCGCCAGCACCCTCGACGTCTTCGAGCATCTCGGCGGCCCGCGCGAAGCGCACCTGAGCGGTACGGCCGCGCACTGGCCGCACGCACGCTGCGCCGACTTGAATCTCGTCGCGGTGACGTGCGCGGCCGACGCGGGAACGCGACCGCTGCCGGCGGTGCCGGGCCTGCGCGACGACGCGTACGAGACCGACGGCGCGCTGACCAAACGCGAGGTTCGCGCGGCGACGCTCGCGCGGCTGCTGCCGCTCCCGGGCCAGCTGCTGTGGGACGTGGGCGCCGGCACGGGATCGATCGGCATCGAATGGATGCGCACGCATCCGTCGTGCCGCGCGATCGCCTTCGAGCGCGATGCAATTCGTGCCGCGCGCATCGCGCGCAACGCGCATGCGCTCGGCGTTCCGGAGCTCGCCGTCGTAACCGGCGACGCGCCCGAGGTCCTCGCGAACCAGCCGGCGCCCGACGCGATCTTCATCGGCGGCGGGATCGGGACGCCGGAGCTCGTCGAGCGCTGCTGGTCGTCCCTCGCGCCGAACGGCCGCCTCGTCGCGAACGCCGTGACGGTCGAAGGCGAAGCGGCGCTCGCGCGCTGGCAGGCTGCGCTCGGCGGCGAGCTGGTGCGGATCCTGGTCTCGCGCGCGGTGCCGATCGGGTCGCTGCTGACCTGGCGTCCGCACCTTCCCGTCACGCAGTGGGCGGTGACGAAATGACGCGCGCGGTCGGAATCGGCGCCACGTCCGCGGCCGTGCACGACGACGTCGTCGCGCTCGTGCGCGAAGGGCTCGCCGCGGCCGGGCCCGCGACGGTTCTCGCGACGCTCGATCGCCGCGAAGCGCTCGCGCGCGGCGTCGCGCATACTTTGGGAATGGACTTGCAACTGTATTCGGCGGAGGCGCTGACGCGCGTACCAGGGGTTCGCACGTTTTCGGCACGGGCAGCCGCGACGGTCGGGACGCCTAGCGTGGCGGAAGCGGCGGCGCTCGCGGCCGCCGGTTCGGGAGCGCGTTTGGTCGGCGGGCGACGCACCGGACGGATGTGCACGTGCGCGGTGGCGGAAAGCCGATGATCCATTTCATCGGCGCGGGTCCCGGCGCTCCCGATCTGCTCACGATTCGTGGGCGCGATCTCATCGCGGCCTCCCCGGTGTGCCTGTACGCGGGATCGCTCGTGCCGCGTGAGATCCTGCGCTACGCGCCCCCCGGCGCGCGCGTCGTCGACACGGCGGAGATGACGCTCGACGAGATCGTCGCCGAGATGACGAGCGCGCACGCAAACGGGCTCGACGTCGCGCGGCTGCACTCGGGCGATCTTTCGATTTGGAGCGCGATGGCCGAACAGCTCCGCCGGCTCGACGCGCTCGGGATTCCGTACGATCTGACGCCGGGCGTCCCGGCGTTCGCCGCCGCCGCGGCGGCGCTGCGCAGCGAGCTCACCTTGCCGATGGTAGCGCAGACCGTGATCCTCACGCGCACCTCGACCCGCTCGACCCCGATGCCGCCGGGTGAGGACCTCGCCTCCCTCGGACGCACCGGCGCAACGCTCGCGATCCACCTTTCGCTGGCGAATCTCGACCTGGTGGTCGAGCAACTGGCGCCGCTCTACGGTGAGGACGCGCCGGTCGCGATCGTCTTCCGCGCGAGCTGGCCCGACGAGCGCATCGTGCGCGGCACGTTCGCCGACATCGCCGCGAAAGTGCGCGAGGCGGGGATCGAACGCAATGCGCTCATCGTCGTCGGACGCGCGGCCGGTGCCGCCTCGTTCGGCGAAAGCTACCTCTATTCGGCGCAGCGGGAGCGCACGTGAACGCGCGCGTGCTCCGGATTTTGGTGCTGGGGGGCACCGGTGAGGCCGGCGAGCTCGCCGCGCGGCTCGCCTCGCGTGCGGACGTCGAGGTCATCTCGTCGCTCGCGGGGCGCGTCGCGAACCCGGCTCTTCCGGCGGGTGAGGTACGGATCGGCGGCTTCGGCGGCAGCGAGGGTCTGCGCGCGTTCTTGCTCGAGCGGCGCGTCGACGCGGTGGTCGATGCGACCCATCCGTTCGCGGCGGCGATCAGCCGCAACGCGTTCGACGCCGCAACGGCTGCGCGCGTGCCGCTGCTTGCGCTGGAACGCCCGGCATGGGAGCCGCAGGACGGCGACCGCTGGCACAGCGTAGCGGACGCCGCCGAGGCGGCGCAGGTTGCGCCGCGTTTGGGCGCGCGCATCTTTCTCACGCTCGGTCGTCAGACGCTCGCGCCGTTCGCCGCCTGCGCCGAGCCGTGGTTCCTGATTCGCGCCATCGAGCCGCCGGCCGGCCCGCTGCCGCCGCGGCACGAGCTGCTCCTCGCTCGCGGGCCCTTCCGCATCGACGACGAGCTCGCGCTGCTGCGCGAACGCGCCGTCGATGTCGTCGTCTCGAAGAACAGCGGCGGCGCGGCGACCTCCGCGAAGATCGCCGCCGCGCGCGAGCTCGGGCTGCCCGTCGTGCTCGTGAGCAGGCCCGTACGCTCGGCAGCGCGCGCCGTGGACAGCGTTGCCGCGGTGCTGACGTGGATCGACGCGCGCGTGCGCGAAAGCGAGGGTGCGCCGTGGATCGCGTGACGCACGCAGCGTCGGACTTCAGCGCGGAGGACCGTGCCGCGGTGTATCGCGCGATCGAGAGCCGGCGCGACGTGCGCGCGCACTTCGTTTCGGACGACGTGCCGGAGGACGTACTGCTGCGCGTCCTCGAGGCGGCGCATCGTGCACCGTCCGTCGGCCTCTCGCAACCGTGGCGCTTCATCGTCGTGCGGTCCGAGGAGACGCGCGCCGCGGTGCACGAAGCGTTCGGCGCCGCCAACGACAGCGCGGCCGCGATCTATGACGACGATCGCGCGCGAGCGTACCGCCAACTGCGGCTCGAGGGCATTCGTACGGCGCCGGTCAACGTCTGCGTCGTCTGCGACGAGGATCCCGCGCGCGGTCACGGACTCGGACGTCAGACGATGCCGGAGACCGCGCGCTATTCGACGGTGTGCGCGATCCAGAACCTCTGGCTCGCGGCGCGCGTCGAAGGTTTGGGCGTCGGCTGGGTGAGCATCGTCGATCCCGCCGCGCTGCGCTCGATCTTCGCGGTCCCGGCCGGCGTCGCGATCGTCGCGTACCTGTGCGTCGGGTACGTGAGCGCGTTCGCGAGCGATCCCGACCTCGTGCGGGCCGGGTGGGAAGGTCGCGTCCCCGTCGGCGACGTGATCGATCGCGAACGGTACGGCAACCGGTGAGCGCGCGCGCGATCATGGTGCTGGGCACCGCCTCGCACGTCGGCAAATCGCTGATCGCAGCCGCGCTCTGCCGCATCCTTTCCGACGACGGGTACCGTGTGGCGCCGTTCAAGGCGCAGAACATGTCGCTCAACTCGGCCGCCACGCCGGACGGCCGCGAGATCGGCCGGGCGCAGGCGATGCAGGCGGAGGCGGCGCGCATCGCACCGACGGTCGAGATGAATCCGATCTTGCTCAAGCCGACGTCGGATCGTTCCTCGCAAGTCGTCGTGCTGGGCCGCGTTCACGCCGTCGAGCGCGCGGCTGAGTATCATCGCCGCCGCGTCGACGAGTACTTTCCGATCGTCGTCGACGCGTACCGGCGTCTGGCGGCACGGCACGACGTGATCGTGATCGAAGGCGCGGGCTCGCCGGCGGAGATCAACCTCAAGGCGACCGACATCGTGAACATGCGCGTCGCCGAAGCGGCCGGCGCACGCTGCCTGCTGGTCGGCGACATCGACCGGGGCGGTGTCTTCGGCGCGCTGCTCGGAACGGTCGAGCTGCTCGATGCGTCCGAGCGCGCGCGCATCGCCGCCTTCGCGATCAACAAGTTTCGCGGCGATCTCTCGCTGCTCGCGCCGGGCGTGCGCGAGATCGAAGCGCGGATCGGGATTCCGTGCGCCGGCGTTATACCGTGGCTGCCGGACGTGGGCCTCGACGAGGAGGACGGCGTTTCGATGGAAGATGCGCCGAGCGTCGCGCAACGCCGCTGGACCGCGGACGGTACGGTACGTGACCGGCGCCTGCGCGTCGGGGTCGTCGCCCTGCCGTACCTTGCGAATGCGACCGACTTCCTCGCGCTCGCGGCGGAAACGTCGCTCGACGTCGCGTACGCGCGGCAGCCCGAAGAGCTCGCGCACGCCGACGTCGTGATCGTGCCGGGCACGAAGGATACGCTGGGCGCGCTGCGCTGGCTGCGCGCGACGGGCTTCGACGCGGCGATCGGTCGCGCCGCGTTCGTGCTCGGAATCTGCGGCGGCCTGCAGATTCTCGGCGAACGCGTCGCCGATCCGCACGGGGTCGAGGGCGGCGGAACGCTCGACGGACTCGGCATGCTGCCGCTCACGACGGTGCTCGCCACCGAGAAGACGACGCAGCAGGTGTCGGTGCGACCGCACGCCGGCGCCTGGTTCGGCAGCGCCGAGAGCAGCTGCGAGGGAGGCGGCTACGAGATCCACATGGGCGAATCGACGGGACGCGCTTCGTACGAGCCGTTCGCGCAGCTGCGCCGCGCTGACGGCAGCTGCGTCGCGGACGGCGCCGTGTCCGCGGACCGCAGAGTGATCGGCACCTACGTGCACGGCTTGTTCGCCGACGACGCGATGCGGCACACGTTCGTTCGCGCGGCTCGTCGCGCGCGCGGTCTCGACGCGCCGGCCGCGCTCTGTGCGTACGGCGCCGAGCGTGACGCGCGGTTCGACCGGCTCGCCGCGCACTTGCGCGGCGCGCTCGATCTCTCGCGGCTCCTCGCATGAGGGCGCTGATCCTCGCGGCGTACGGCCTCGACGTCGCGATCGGCGATCCGCCGAGCCTTCCGCACCCGGTGCGGTGGATCGGCGCTGCGATCGCCCATGGCGAGCGCGTGGCGCGCAAACGTTTCGACGCGACCCCACACGGTGAACGGCTGGCCGGTGCGGCGCTCACCGCGACCGTCGTTGCCGCGAGCGGCGCGTTGACGGCGCTGGCGCTCGCGCTGGCGCGTCGGGCGGGTCCGGACGCCCACCGTGCGGCGGAAGTCGTCGTCGCCGCGAGCGCGATCGCAACCCGCGATCTGCTGACCCAGGCGAACGACGTGCTGCTCGCACTGCAAGACGGTGATCTGCCGCGTGCGCGCACGCGCGTGGCACGGATCGTCGGCCGCGATACGGAGACGCTCGATCCCGCGGGCGTCGCCCGCGCGGTGATCGAGACGCTCGCCGAGAGCACGTGCGACGGCATCGTGGCGCCGCTGTTCTTCCTCGCCGTGGGCGGCGCGCCGGCGGCGCTCGCGTTCAAGGCGATCAGCACGCTGGACTCGATGATCGGCCACCCGGAACCGCCGTACACGTTCTTCGGCACGGCCGCGGCGCGGCTGGACGACGTCGCGAACGTGATCCCGGCGCGAATTGCGGCGCTCGGTATCGCATTCGCCGCACCGCTGTGCGGCGGTTCGGCGCGACGCGCGCTCGCGAGCATGCGCGAAGACGCGCGTAAGCATCGCAGTCCGAATGCGGGATATCCCGAAGCGGCGCTCGCCGGCGCGCTCGGGGTGCGCCTCGGCGGAACGCTCAGCTACGGAGGCGTCGTCGTCGAGGCGCCGCTGCTCAACGCGTCGGGACGGGAGCCGGATTCGCGCGACGTGGCAGCTGCAATGCGCATCTGCGCGCTCGCGTCGCTGCTGAGCGCCTTGCTCTTTGCGGGGACGGCACGTCGTGCCTGAGGCGCTTTCCGTCCCGATCCACGGCGGCGACGTCGCGGCGGTCGCGGGCCGCTATGGCGAGGGCGACTGGCTGGACTTCAGCGCGAACATTAACCCGGCCGGTCCGCCGCCGGCGGTGCTCGCCGCCCTGCGTGCCGCGGCCGAGGACGTCACGCTGCTGGTCCACTATCCGAGCGCGCATGAGCGCGCGCTGCAAGCGGCGCTCGCGACCCGCTTCGGCTGGGAGCGCGAGCAGATCGTGATCGCGAACGGCGCGTCGGCGATCATCGAAGCGTTCGTGCGCGGCGTCGCGCCGCGCCGGTGTCTCCTTCCGCAGCCGGCCTTCAGCGAGTACGGCCGCGCGCTGGCGGCGCAGGGCGCACAGACGATCCCGTTCCGGCTCGAACCCTCCGCCGACTTCGCGCTCGACACCGATGCGCTGGTCGAAACACTGCGGCGCGAGCGTCCCGACGCGTGTATCATCACCAATCCGCACAACCCCTCGGGATCGCTGACGCCGCGCGAACACGTTCGACGTATCCTCGAGTGCGCGCGCGAACTGCGCATCGCGCTGATGATCGACGAGGCGTTTATCGACTACGTGCCGGACGCGTCCGTCGTCGCCGACGTGCTCGCCGCGGACGACGAGGTGCTGGTGCTGCGATCGCTGACGAAGTTCTATGCGATGCCGGGGCTGCGCGTCGGGTACGCGGTCGCGTCGGCTCGCTTCGCCGGCGCCATCGCGAAGCGAGTGCCGTCGTGGCCCGTAACGTCCCTTGCCGCCGTCGCAGCCGTCGCGGCGCTCGAAGACGAGGCGTACGAACGGCGTACGCGGACCGAGAACGAGCGCGCGCGGACGCAGTTCTCGCGTGAGATCGCCGCTGCCGGCGCTCGGGCGCTGCCCTCGGCCGCGAACTTCCTCCAGGTCGAGTCTCCGCTTGCCGCGAGCGAGCTGACCGATCGTCTCGCGCGCCGTCATCGCATCATCGTGCGCGACTGCTCGACGTACTCGACGCTGGAAGGCGGGCGCTTCGTGCGCATCGCGGTCCGTTCCCAGAACGACAACACATCGCTCGCGCGCGCTCTGGCGCAAGAGCTGCGCGCGTGCTAGACGACGTCCACGCGTTCGCCGAGACGACGCAGATCGACGGCGTAGCCGGCCACCACGAGCTCGACGCGCGCCGCGTCGGCAGCGACGATCTGCACCGCGCGGCCGAGCGCGTCGCGGAACAGGCGCCCCAGCGGCGTCGGCGGCACGAGTCCCCAGCCCGTCTCCTCGGCGACGACGATCGCGTCGGCCCGGCTCGCGGCCAGCGCCGCGGCGAGCTCGTGCGCCTGTGCTTCGAGGCGTTCGAGCGCGGTGAGGGGCTCCTCCTCGCACCACGCACCCCAGCGCAGGAGCTGCGTCGCGATCCACGTGCCGAGCGCATCGACGATCACGCACGTCCCGGCAGGCGCGTCGCGCAACACCACGGCGAGCGGGGGCGCGTCGACGTTTCCCGTCTCGATGACCGTCCATTCCGCCGGACGCGCGCGCCGGTGCATCTGGACGCGACGCACCATTTCGGAGTCGGATTCGTCGACGGCCGCGGTCGCCGCGACGATCACCGGTTTCCCGGTGGCGCGCGCCAGCGCGACGGCGCGCGCGCTTTTTCCGGACCGGACGGGACCCAGCACCACAATCGTCATAGGACCGTATTCGTCGCCGGCGGCGCGAGTACCGGGAGGCAGGAGTGAAGATGAAGTTCGATTCGGGCGCGTTCGCCGCGCGCTGGCGTGCGCAGATCCCGCGCGCCGATGCGGCAGCCGCGGCGGCGGCGCGCGAGCGGATCGACAATCTGACCAAACCGGTCGGCAGCCTGGGGCGCATCGAAGAGCTCGCGGTGCAGCTCGCCGCGATCAACGGTGCGCTGCCTGACCACGCCTTCGAGCGTCGCGCCGTGCTCGTCGCCGCGGCCGACCACGGGGTCGCGGAAGACGGCGTCAGCGCCTATCCGTCCGACGTCACCGCGCAGATGGTGGGGGCGTTTCTTGGGGAGATCGCGGCCATCAACGCGTTCGCGCGGGCCGTGCGCGCGGAGGTCTTCGTCGCCGACTTCGGCGTGCGCACGCAGGCGGAAGCGCATCCGCGGCTCATCGACGCGCGCTGCGGCGCGGGCACCGCGAATCTCGCGCGCGTCTGCGCGATCGCCCACGACGACCTCGGCATGGTTCTCGATGCGGGCGCCGCAGCGTTCGCGGAGCTGGGCCGTCGCTCGCCGTTCGACGTGCTGGCGCTCGGCGAGATGGGAATCGGCAACACCACGTCGGCGGCCGCAATTGTCGCGGCAATGACCGGACGCGCGCCGCGCGAGGTGGTCGGCCGCGGAACCGGCATCGATGATGCGCGCCTCGAACGCAAGATCGCCGTCGTCGAAGGCGCGCTCGCGCGGGTCGAGGCGAATCGCTGGGATCTGGTCGCGAGCGCCGTCGGCGGCTTCGAGATCGTCGGTCTAGCGGGCGTCATGCTCGCCGCGGCGCGCGCGCGCGTCCCCATCGTGCTCGACGGCTACATCGTCGCGGCCGCAGCGCTCCTCGCGGCGGCGATCGCACCGGCCGTGCTCGACTACTGCATCGCGGCGCACCGCTCGCGTGAGCCGGGACACCAGGTCGCACTCGAGGCGCTGGGACTGCAGCCGCTCTTCGCGTTCGATCTTGCGCTCGGCGAAGCGAGCGGTGCGGCGCTCGCGCTGCCGCTGATCGAGGCCGCCGCGCGCATGATGCGCGAGATGCGGACGTTCGCGGAGGCGGGAGTCGCCACGCAAGCGTGAGCCTCGCGACCGAAGCTCGCGCGCTGCGATCGGCGTTCGCATACTTTTCGATCGTCCCGGTCGGACGAGGCGATGATCCCGACGGACGCGCCGTAGCCTGGCTGCCGCTGGTCGGTGCGGGGCTCGGCGCGATCGCCGGCACGGCGGCGCTGGGTGCGGCACGCATCGGGCCGCACGCAATCGCGGTCGCGATCGCGTTCGGAGCGACGATCGTGCTCAGCGGCGCGATGCATCTGGACGGTTTCCTCGACTGCTGCGACGCGTTGTTCGCCTCCGTGTCGCCGCAGCGCCGCCTGGAGATTCTCAAGGACCCGCGTCATGGGACGTTCGCCCTCGCCGGACTTGCGGTACTCATGCCGGTATGGCTCGCGGCCCTGTGGACGCTCCCGCCCTCGGAGTATCCGTTCGCACTCGCATTCGCCGCGGCGTGTTCCCGCTGGTCGGCGGTCGTGCACGCCATGCGCGCTCCGGCCCTGCGGCCCGGAGCGACGACATCGGCTCTCGCCGCGAAGCCGCCGCTTACGACGCTCGCGCTCTGCACGATCCTGGTCGTCGCGCTTGCCGCGCCGTTCGCATGGCGCGGTGCCGCAGCCCTCGCTGGCGCGGCGATCGTCGCGGCAGCCGCCTTGTCGTGGAGCCGCGCGCGTCTGGGCGGACACCTCACCGGCGATGCGTACGGCTTCGCGATCGTCCTCGCCGAAGTCGCGGCCCTGCTGGCTCTCGCACTCGGCTAATGGCGACGGACTAGCGTTCCTCGAAATACCGGTGGATGAAGTCCGCGTACGGCGTTCCGACGATGTCGAAGTCCGCGTCGGCGACGGCCTTGAGCGCGCCCTCCGCGCCCGTCCCGTCTTCTCGTGCGGTAAGGATGGCCGCCGCGACCGCGGCGCGCGTACCCCCCGCTCAATGAATGAGGACCGCGCCTTCGCTCGCCGAGATCGCGTCGCGCATGCGATCGATGTCGTCGTTCGTCACGGTATCGATCGTCCACGGAATGGACGTGTACTCGACCTCGCCGCCGGCAAGCACCTCGCGCGTAACGTTGCCTGCTTCTTCGGCGCCGCGAATGTTGACGACGTGCCGGAAACGACCGGACGTGAGCTCTTCCGGCGACGGCTGCCCGCCGACCGTGATCCCGCCGATGACGGCTTCGTTCTTCATTATATGGTCCTTCGTGTCGGGGCCGCGCTGCGTTTCGGCTCCTTCAGCGTAGCGATTCGTTCCGCCCTCCGCCGGGCAGTAGGTCAAGCGGCGAGAAAAGCCAAGCAGTGCGTCGATGGGCACGTTCCTTCGACGGATTCTTTTGTGCGTGGTCCCGCTCGCCGGCCTCGCGCTGCCGGCCGGCGCCCAGACGCCGATCCCTGCGCCGTCGCCGAGTCCGCTCGCCTTCGCCGCGCGAGCGCACGCCGACGTGACCGTCGACGCGCAGGGCCGCACGATGACGGGAGACGCGCAGCTGGCCCTCTCCATGCGGGCGAATCTGACGCGCGTCGACGTGCTCTCTGTCAAGAGCGACGCGATGACCCTGCCGCCGATCGCCGTGAGCGTCGTGATCGATCGGATCGCGCACACGATCGCCGTGTGGAACGACGTGACCAAGCTCTATCACGTACAATCGTTTCTGCCGAGCGTGTCGGCGAGCGCGTCGCCGAAGGCGAGTCCGACTCCGAAGGCGAGCGGCGCGCCCAAAGCTGCACCCCAAGCGGCCTCGCTGTTCCGTAATCTCGATGTCTTTGCGATGACGATCAAGTTGATCGGACACACCACGACCGGCGGCGTGCCGACGACGGGCATGTCGTTCGACCTGCAGGTTGCGAAAAAGGGCGAGACCGTTCCGTCGCACGTGACCGCCACGGCGCAGCTCGCCGACGAGTACGCGGCGTTCCCCATGAGCATCCAAATCTCGGTCGAACCCGCCGCCGCGCAGTTTCACGCGAACGTCGTCTACGCGGTCGACGCGCTGACGCATGATCTGCCGCCGCTCTCCCGCTTCGAAATTCCATCGGGATATGCGGAGGCAGGCTCCCTCTTGGGGGTCATCTTGCCGCGCCGCGCGGCCGCGCCGGCTTCGGGAGTTCACGCGCACTAAGCGCGGGACGAACGGGCAGCGAATTGAAGCGCCCGCGGACCGGGAAAGCGGGATGGTACCGTGACGAGCACCGAGGGCTTCGTGCGCGTGCGGGGCGCCCGCGAACACAACCTGAAAAACGTCGATCTCGACATCCCGCGTGATGCCGTGGTGGTGTTCACGGGCGTCTCGGGCTCCGGCAAGTCGTCGCTTGCGTTCAGCACGCTCTACGCCGAGGCGCAGCGGCGCTACCTCGAATCCGTCTCGCCGTACGCACGGCGCCCAAGCTGTTCGCCGCGACGAAGCAGGCGCGCGCGCGGCATTTCGACGCCGGGCGCTTCTCGTTCAATGTCGCGAAAGGCCGCTGCCCGAAGTGCGAGGGCGAGGGCTTCGTGATGGTCGAGCTGCTGTTTCTCCCCAGCGTCTACGCGCCGTGTCCGACCTGTCACGGATCGCGCTACAACGCGGAGACACTGAAGATCAAATATCGCGAGAAGAGCATCGCCGACGTGCTCGCGCTGACGGTGGATGCTGCGTGGGACTTTTTTGCGGATGAGCCGCACGTGTGTCGCTCGCTCAGGGTCTTGCGCGAAGTCGGCCTCGGCTATCTGCGGCTCGGTCAGCCCGCGACCGAACTCTCGGGCGGCGAGGCGCAGCGGATCAAGCTCGCGACCGAGCTGACGCTCTACGTCCTCGACGAGCCGACGACGGGGATCCATCCGGCCGACGTCGAGAAGCTCATGGCGCAGCTCGTCGACGCCGGCAACACGGTGATCGTGGTGGAGCACGACATGCGGGTCGTCGCGGGAAGCGATTGGGTGATCGACATCGGGCCGGGCGCCGGCGACGAAGGCGGCCGAGTGATCGCGTCCGGCCCGCCCGCGGACGTCGCGCGCGTAACGGCGAGCCGCACGGCGCCGTACCTAGGGCGAATCACCGCTCGACGTACTGCCGCGTGATAGGCGAGTAAACGTACAAGCGCAAAGTATGCGACGCGCGCGTCCTTGCCGTTCGAAGAACGAAACGCAATCTGATCGCTGTTCTTCTCGATGGTCATCAAAGTGACCGTTCCCGAAACGTCCGACGTTCTCCAATCGGATCGCGCAATTCCTGATCGATGGCTCGGGACGAAGGGACTCTAAAGCGCCGCGGGTATACGCGCGCGATCACGCCGGTCCTCCAGCATCGCGCCGCACGGATTCCTCGCGATCGCGAGGCGGCGCGCCGGCGCGCCAGAACGTGAACACGAACGCCGTCAAAACGATGATGGCGAGATAGCCGATCGCGCCCTCGGGGACCGGTCCGCTCGAGCGAAACGGCGGGACGCCGCGCGGCGGCCGCGCTGTCCGCATGCCGATCACGTACGAGGCGACGTCGTCGAGTTCGTCTTGGCTGAGCTGCGGCTCGCTGAATCGCGGCATCTCGCCCGGGCCGACGCGGATCGCGTCCGCGACGACGGTGATCGGTGCGTGGTGCAAGTCGGGCGCCCATGCGAATTCGCCGATCGCGCCGCCGTCGCCGTTCGCCGAATGGCAATGCTCGCAGTTGAGGGCGTACACAGCGCGTCCGTGCTCGAGGTCGCCCGCGAGAACCAGCGGGATCGGCTGACCGCCGGCGACGGTCGGCGCGAGATAGGCCTCGATCGCGCGGATGTCGGCCGGTGGGAGCTGCTGGCCTTGGCGTTCGTCGCGGTGACCGATCTCCAGCCACGGCACCGCGGCCGGCATCCGGCCGGTGGTGAGGTAGAAGTCGACGCTCGCCGAACCCACGCCGCGCAGCGACGGTCCGTCGGCGGTCCCCCACCGCTGGGCACCATGACAAGACGCGCAGTGCGTCGCGTAGAGCGCGGCGCCGCGCGAAGCCGGAGAAGACGTCGCAGCGGCGAGCAGCAGCGGTACGATCAGCGCGAGCATCTCAGCGCGAGTCTTCCGAGAGATCGAACGCCGCGCCGAGCCGCCGCTCGCGCGCGCCCCAATCGGCGACGCACCAGAGCAGCGCCAGCAGCACCGGTGTTCCGGCGCTGAGCCACATCACCGCGCCCGCGTTCATCTGATCCGCGAGCGCATCGGGCCGCCCCGCGTAGTGCGCGTAGAGGACGCGCTTCGTCACATAGAACGCGAAGCCCAGAAACGCGCTCACCGGCAGGCTCAGGAAGAGCGCCAAAATGCGCAGCGGATGCGAGGGCGCGTGCGGGGCGGGAGCGATCGCGAAGATCGGCGTCCAGTAGACCAGCGCGGTCACCAGATACAGCGCGTGCTCCCACGCGTGCACCGACTCGTTTTCGAGCGCGCGCTCGTACAGCGGAGAAAAGTGCGTTCCGTAGAGGACCGCGGTCAGCGCCGCGAGTCCGAACAGCGGATGTCCGAGGAACCGCATCGGCGTGCTGTTGAGCGCGCGCGCCAGCGGGATCGCGGTGCGCGCCGGCAGCGCCGCGAGCGCCAAGCGCACGGGCGCGCCGAACAGCAGGAGCGGTGCGGCGATCGTGATCAGCACGAGGTGCTGCACCATGTGCCAGCTCAGCGATGCTGCCGCGAGGACGTCGACCGGCCCGTACAGCACCGCGGCCGTCGCGGCGAGTCCCGCGCCGTAGGCGAGCGGCGCAAAGCGCGGAAACGGGCGGTGCAGCCGAAAGACGCGCGCCCAACCGTAGCCGTACGAGCCCGCGCCGAGCGCGAGCAGCGCTGCGAGCATCATGCCGGCTGCGGCTCCTCTTCGTCGAATCCGCCGTCGGCGTTGCGCACCAGGGTCGTCGCGTCGCTCGGATAGACGGCGCTCTCGACGATGCGCGCGCGCATCTCCCGGCCGATGCGGGCGGCGATCAGTCCGACCGCCACAGGCCCCGCGAAGAGCAGGATGCGATAGGCCCACACCAGCGCTTCGAGCCGCACGTGCAGCGCCGTGGCGGTCTGATCGTCGGCGGCCGCGAGCGTCAGCAAAATCCCGTCGAAGATCAGCGCCGCGCCGACGCCCAGCCGCAGCGGCGCCTGCGTCGGGGTGTCGAGAACGTCGTGCGCCGCGCGGTCGCCGGTGATCCGCGGCTCGACGAACGGCCACACCAGCAGAAACCCGAAGGTCAGCAGCGGAAGCACGAGCCCCGGCCAGAAGACCGGCGCGATCGGATGACCGAAGATGCGAAGTTCGGTCGCGGGACCCAGGCGCAACGCACCTTCCAGGAAGGCGGTGTACCAGTCGGGCACCGCGCCGTTGGTGGCGGTCCACGGATGATACGGTCCGTACAATTCGATCGGGTTGATCTCGACGAGCGCGGCGAGTAGCGTCAGCACCGCCATCGTCGCTCCGAGGACCGCGACGGTCCGCAGCGCGTAGTCCGGCCAGAAACGCCGCCCGACGACGCTGCGCGGGTCGCGCGTGAACTGCGTGTGCTTCTGATAGATCAGCATGCCCAGGTGCAGGCTCAGCAGTGCGCCGATGGCGACCGGCAGATAATAGACGTGCAGGGTGTACAGGTGCGTGGCGAGCAGCCGGCCCGGGAACACGTCGTCGCCGTTGAGGACCGCCGCCGCCCAGCGGCCGACCAGCGGAATGGAGAGTGCGACGCTGTCGGCGATCCGCAGTCCCGTCCCTGAGAGGCTGTCGTTCGGCAGCGAGTAACCGGTGAAACCGGTGAACGACGCCAGCGCGAGCATCGTCAGGCCGATCATCCAGTTGAGCTCGCGCGGACGGCGAAACGCGCCGGTGAAGAAGATGCGACCCATGTGCACCAAGATCGCCGCGACGAAGCAGACCGCGGACCAATGGTGAACTTGGCGGATGACGTATCCGATCGGGTGGGAACGATCGGCGAGCGCGAGCGTCGAGGCATACGCGTTGGAGCCGGCGGCGTCGAACGCGAACGTCAGCCAGATCCCGGTGGCGACGAGCGCGACGAAAAAGTACAGCGCGAATTCGCCGAGATAGAACGACCAGTGGTCGGGATAGATCTTCTCGAGGAGATAGCGGACGGCGGCGTTGGTGCCCAGCCGGTCGTCGAGCCAACCGGCGACTCTGCGGACGATCACCGCACGCGGTCCCAATCGTCGGGGCCGACGGGCGCGTCGAAATCGCCGCGCGCCACCAGATAGCCCTGCGCATCGACGTCGATCGCGAGCCGCGGAAGCGGCCGTGGAGCCGGCCCCGAGATGTTCTTCGCGCCGTTGAGAACGTCGAAGCGCGACTGATGACACGGACAGTAGAGTTCGTGCGCTTGCCGGCGATAGAGCGCGACGGGACAACCCGCGTGCGTGCAGATCTTGGAGAACGCGACGTAGCCCGCCGCGGCAGCGCGGTCACCGGGCACGGCGCCCGTCACGAGCTCGCGCGGGATGCGGATCAAGACCGTCGGTGCTTCGGGGAGGTTGACGCCGTCCTGCGGGAACACCGTTTCGATCCCGCCGGCGGCCAACCGGTCGGAGCGGATCGGCTGATTGTTCTCGTCGACCAGGCGCAGTCCGGCGCGCCAGCCGGTGAGCACCCGCCGTCCGGGCCTGCGCGCGAGCGAGATCAGCGGCACCAAGCCCAACACGCCGAACGCGCCGAACGCGGCGAACCACATCCGGCCGAAGACGCGCCGCGTGACGCCGTCATCGGGGACCGGCGAGGGGAGCGTCGGACCGCGTGCCCTGCGCGGTTCGTGCAGATCGTCCGGCGCATGCAGCGCGACGGCCGTGGCCCCAGCGGCCGAGGCCAAGCCGAGGAACGCCAGCGTCGCCGCTCCGGCGAGCAGGCCGGGCGGCGCCCCCGTCGCGGCGGCAGCGGTCGCGCCGAGCGCACCGAGAATCGTCAGCGCGAGAAACAGCGCGACCTTCATTTGAGCAGAAAGATCGTCGCGTAGAGCGCGAGCCAGACCACGAACACGAAGTGCCAGTAGTAGGCGACGGCCTCGACGCCGGCGTGATGCTCGCGCGTGAACGCCGGCTCACGCAGGAAGATCGCAACGGCGGCGAGCAGCGCGACGCCCGCCAGGACGTGCGCGAAGTGCGTTCCCGTCAGGACGTAGTACACCGTCGCGTACGCGCTGTCCGCGATGTGGAAATTCGCCGTGTTCCAGTCGTGCAGCTCGAGGGAGAGAAATCCGAGTGCGGCGGCGATCGTGACGGCGAGCATGGCGCGGGCGAGCGCGCGTCCGCGCCGCGTCGCCGCGACCTGCGCGATCGCCATCGTGACGCTGCCGAGCGCGAGCAGCGCGGTGCCGACGGCCATTCCCGCGACGTGGAGTTCGGTCCCGCGCGGCGGCCACGACGCCGTCGCGCCGCGCAGGTAGAAATACGCGGCGAGCAGCGCCGCGAAGAGCATCGACTCCGAGGCGAGGAAAACGACGGTTCCGAACACCAGCGGGTGCGCCCGGATCGCGACGGATCGCATGCCGCTAGCCTACCCGCGTCAGGGTGCCGCAAACCGGGTAGCATGAGCGCGTGCACGCACCGACCTGGCCTGCGATCGGCAGTACGCAGGCTGCAGCATTGGCCGAGGACTGGCGGATCTTCGCGTACGGCGCGCTCGCCGTCGCACTGCTCGTCTGGGGACTGATCCTCTACGCCGCGGTGCGATTTCGGCAGACGGAGCGCAATGCCGAACCGCGCTCGCAGAAGGATACGAACACGCCGCTGGAAGTCGCGTGGACCGTCGCGCCGTTGCTGCTGGTGATCGCGCTGTTCGTCCTCACCGCGCACATCGAAACCGACGTCGAAGCGCTCGCGGCGGCGCCGCCCGTCGAGATCGCCGTCGACGGCTATCGGTGGGGCTGGACGTTCGCGTATCGAGACGGTCCGACGGTGCGCGGCACCGCCGCGAATCCGCCGGAGATGGTCCTGCCGATCGGAGAGGTCGCATCGATCCGGGTGACCTCGAGCGACGTCGTGCACTCGTTTTGGATTCCCGACATGCTCTTCAAGCGCGATGCCGTTCCGGGGCAAGTCAGCGCCTTCGACCTGACGCCTTCGAAGGAGGGCACGTTTCTGGGCCGATGCGGCGAGTTCTGCGGGCTGAACCACGCGCTGATGACGTTCCGCGTGCGGGTCGTCGCGCCGGCCGCGTACGAGCGCTGGCGCAAGTACGAGGCGACGCAGTGAGCGCCGCGGAGGCCGTGCGGGTCACCGCACCCGAACGCCACGACATCCTTTCGTGGATCACGACGACCGACCACAAGCGGATCGGCGTGCTCTACATGGCGACGACGCTGCTGTTCATGGCCGTGGCCGGCCTGCTCGCGATGGCAATTCGCACCCAGCTCGCCCGCCCCGACGGCACGGTGCTGGACTCGCACGCATACAACCAGATCTTCACGCTGCACGGCACGGCAATGATCTTTCTGGTCATCGCGCCGTTCGCGCTGGGATTGGCGAACTACGTGATCCCGCTGCAGATCGGCGCGCCCGACATGGCGTTCCCGCGGCTCAACGCCACCTCGTACTGGATGTTCCTCTTCGGCGGCCTGGTCGTCTTCGCCGGTGCCGCGACGAACGAAGGCGCGGCCTCGGCCGGCTGGACCGCCTACGCGCCGCTCTCCGAGATCACGATCTCGACGGGCTTGGGTCAGGACTTCTGGATCGTCGGCGTGGCGATGGTGTCGGTGGCCTCGATCATGACGGCGCTGAACTTCGTGACGACCACGTTCATCTTCCGCGCGCCCGGGATGACGATGTGGCGCATCCCGATCTTCACCTGGGAGATGGTCGCGACGTCGCTGCTGATCTTCATGGCGTTTCCGTCGCTGACGGCGACGCTGCTGCTGCTGTTCGTCGACCGGCGGCTGGGCGGGCACGTCTTCGACCCCGCGTTCGGCGGAAGTCCGATCCTCTACCAGCACCTGTTCTGGTTCTTCGGACACCCTGAGGTCTACGTCCTGATCCTGCCGTATTTCGGCGTCGTCAGCGAAGTGATCTCCACGTTCACCGGGCGTCCGCTGTTCGGCTACACGGGGATGGTGCTCTCCGCGTTCGCGATCGCCGGTCTCTCGATGGGCGTTTGGGCGCACCACATGTTCACGACCGGCGCCGTCAACAACCCGTTCTTCAGCTTCGTCTCGTTCCTGATCGCGGTGCCGACGGGCATCAAGTTCTTCAACTGGATCTGCACGATGTGGGGCGGTTCCATCCGCTATACCGCCGCGATGCTCTACGCGCTCGGGTTCCTGATGAACTTCCTCCTGGGCGGCGTCACGGGTGTGATGGTCGCTTCGCCGCCGCTCGACTTCCACGCACAAGACTCGTATTTCGTCGTCGCGCACTTCCACTACACGATCGGCGGCGGAAGTTTCTTCGCGCTGTTCGCGGCCATCTACTATTGGTGGCCGAAGGTGTTCGGCTGGCGGCTCGACGAGCGGCTCGGGAAGATCAACTTCTGGCTCACGCTCGCCGGCTTCAACCTGACGTTCTTGCCGATGTTCTTCATGGGCGTCTTCGGGATGCCGCGCCGCATCTACACGTATGCGAACGCCGGCGCGTTGCCGCTGCTCAACGCGATCGCGACCGCCGGAGCGTACCTCATGCTCGTCGCCGCCGTCGCGTTCGTTGCGAACGTCGTCGTATCGGCGCGCCGGCGCGAGCCGGCCGGCGACAACCCGTGGCACGGCTACACGCTGGAATGGGCGACGAGCTCGCCGCCGCCGGAGCACAACTTCCACCGGCTGCCCCCGATTCGCTCGGCGCGCCCGCTCTGGGACGTCGAGCATCCGAAAAAAGCGAAGGCCTCGTGAAGACGGGACTCCTGCTGTTCGCCTCCGCGGCGCTCTTCACCGGGACGATCGCCCTGGTCTATTGGTTCGTCGCGCACGAGCCGGCCGGTACGACGCTGCTTGGCGCAATGACGGCGGCCCTGACGGTGGTCGTCTGCTACATGGTCTTCGCCGAGCGCGACGCCGACCTGTACGCGGACAAGGAGGATGCGACGATGGCCGAAGCCGCCGGCGAGCACGTCGGAACGTACATCACGCACTCACCGGCGCCGTTCTGGATCGGCGTCGCGCTGACCGCGGTGATGCTGGGATTCGTCGTCTCGCCTGCCGCTGCGGGCCTCGGCATCATCGCGCTCTGTCTGCTCGGAGCGCTGCTGATCGTGCGCAGCCGCTAGCCCCCCAAGCTCGTCGAAGCGCGCTGCTCGTTCAACCATTCAGCCAGGATACGGTTGAACGTCTCGGGCTGCTCGACGTTGGCGAAATGGCGGGCGTCCGGAATTTCTTCGTAGCGCGCGCCGGGAATCAGCGCGGCGAGCCGCCGGTTCTCGGACGGCGGCGTCATCGGATCGGCAGCGCCGCAGACCACGAGCGTCGGAATGCGCACCGACGGCAGGTCCGCGGTCACGTCGAAATCCGACATCGCTTCGACGCAGCCTTCGAAACCGGCCGGGGTCGTGGCCAGGAGCGTGCTCTCGATCTGCGCCCACCGCGCGGGATTGCGCGCTTTGAACGCGTCGCTCAGCCAAGCGCGCATCATCCCGCCGCGGACCGGCGTGAGCGAGTTGGACTGCCGTATCATCGCGAGCGGCGCCGACCATCCCGCGCGGGCGGTGGCGGGCGCCGACGGCTGCGTGTCACAAAGCAGCATCGACGCGAGCTTCGCGCCGTAGCGAATCGCGAGCGTCTCTCCGATCATCGCACCGATCGAAAGACCGACGAAGTGCGTGCGTTCGAACTTGCCGATGTCGAGGAGCGCAGCGAAGTCGTCGGCGAGAGCGTCCATCGTATAGGGTCCGGGGATCGCCTCGCTGCCGCCGTGTCCACGGATGTCGACGCGCAGCACGCGAAAGCCGGCGTCCAGCGTGACCCCAACCTGCTCCGCCCACATTCCGCCGTCCGAAGCCAGCGAATGCGCGAAGCAGACGAGGGGCGCATCGTCCGAACCCAAGAGGTCGTAGTGCAGGCGGTGACCGTGGACGGAGACGAGCATCCTCAGGACTCCGCGATCGGGCCGATCACGGCGACGATCTGCCCGAGATGGATCGTGCATCCCCGCGGGTCGCGAGGCACCGTCCCGGCGGGCAGGCGCACCGGCACGTGACGCGACGACGACGGCTTGCCGTCCTGATAGTCGCGAACGATCGCGTAGGACGCGTCGTCGGCGAGGTAGATTTCACCGTTGCTCATGTGCAGTTCGTACGTCATGTGCGCATCGTATCATAGCGCCTTTGCGTTGCGGCGCTCGCTCACGAAGCCGAGAAAGGCGTCGAAGAGCGTTTTGGCGCTGACGGGCAGCGTGCGGTAGTAGTAGGTGCTCGAAATCATCGGCATGTCGTTCGCCTTCGTCACGGTGCGCTGCAGGCGGGCGAACGCGCTGAGCGCCGCCGCGACCGGCTTTTCGCTGCCGTCACTCCGAATGATCCCGAAGGTTCGCTCGTGCGGTGCGCGATCGAAGGGCGGCTGCGCGGCCAAGTCGTCGCCGTAGTCGGCCCAGCACCACCAGTACGCGCCGAGCCTGCCGTCGGCGTGGAGCCGATCGAGAACGTTCGTGCAATATGCGGCGAGCTCGTGCTCGGTCAGACAGGGGTAGATCGCGAACGCCGTATCGTCGGGGGAGATCGTCATGTTCGGCGGTTCGCCGTGCGCGGCGAAACGTTCGAACGCCGAGAATTTGTCGAACGGACAGGTGGGATTCCCGAAGCCCGTCACGGTCACGGGCTTGTAGGAGAACGATGCTGCGAGCATCGCCAGAAACGGGACGACTTCCGGGTCGAGCCGGCTGCGCGCGAAGGCGACCTCCACGGTGCGGCCCTGCATCGAAGCGAAGGCAAACGGCGCGCAGAGCGAACCGAGCCGGATGTGGCGGTCGCTGGTGAGGTCGCCTGAGTGCGTTCCCGCCGTCGCCGGGATCGTCGAGATCTCTGCGAGCACGTCGGTGAGCCGGCGGCTCCAGTCGGCCACGTCGCGTTCGGCTGCCGGCTCGGTCGCGTGTTCGCCCGAGACGACGCGGAGGGACGATGGCTCGCGCACGTTGGTGAACGCGTGGCCGATGTCCCAAGCCGCGAGGGCCGGATGCCCGCGCAAACGTTCGGCGACGGCGCGGGCGAAGAGAAGCTGCGCGTCGAGCAGCCGGCCTCCGTAGAGATCGCCGACGCCGAACGGCGACTCGCCGTCCGGGGTGACGGTGCGAAAGCGGGGGTGGCGCGCGGTGCGATCGAGCGACCAGGTCGCCAGCCAATTGACGCCGCTCATGTGCCCGCAGAACAGCGTCGGCACCGAGCGCAGGCCGGCGCCGGCGGCAAGCGTGACGACGGTCTCGAGGCGATCGAGCATCACGGGGTCGAGGCGATCCGGCGCAGGCTGAAAATCGTCCCAGCGCAGGAAGAACCGGACGGTGTCGAGTCCGAGGCCCGCGATCCGCGCGAAGTCCTCGCGAATCTCGCCGGCGTCGAAACGCTGCCACATCGCCATCGCGCTGCTCCGCGGCCAATAGTTGACCCCGAGGGAAAACCGCATTTGTTCGATAGTACCCTTTGCGACCTTTGCCCGATCGGATGACCCGTGTCACGCTTGTCCCGGAATGGATAGGCGCGAGGTCTGTGAAAAACAGCCTTCCGTGAACGTCATCTTCGCCGTTTTGCTGAGCTTCGCAACCGTCATCGCGGCGGCTGCGCCGAGCCGGACCCCTCGGGCTCCGTCACCAGCGGCGAAATCGTCGGCACCGCTCTCGAAGTATCAGCGCGAGCAGCTCGTCAAATACAACAACTCCGCTCCCGCCGATCGGTATTTCGGCCGGATGAAGATGAGTTACCTCGGCATCAACAACACGTTTCGCGATGCGGCGATCACGTCGGGCGATCACACGACCAATGCGTCCATCGTCAACAAGGTCGAGTTCGCGGACGACGCGCTGCAGCAGTGGGGGCGCCTTTTTCCGCGCGATCCGCAGCTCGCGCGTTCGTATTATCTGGCAATCCGCGCTCAGGAGAAGATTTGGCTGAAGCCTAATCAGGAACGAGCCTGGACCTACATGAACCGGATTGCCGCAGTTTTTCCGACGTCGTATTTCGGTAAGGTGATCAAGAAGGACATCGCGATCGGCTTCACCGAGCACTACTACGCCGATGCGTTGCCGTGCGCGACGCCGACGCCGGAGCCGACCGTCGCCGTCACGCCGGAGGCCGCGGTCGCCGTGACCGAGGCGCCGCGTGGGAGGGGTCGATCGAGGGCGACACCGACGCCGGAGCCCACCGCGACACCGACTCCCGAGCCGACCGCGACGCCCACGCCGACACCGCAGCCGTCACCCGTAGTGATCGGGAAGGGACTGAAGCTGCAGATCGAAACGCCCGGGTGCGTCCTGCCGCCGACGCCGAGCCCGTCGCCGACGCCAATGCCGACGGCGTCGCCGGTCGCGCCGTCTCCCGATAGTCCGGTGCCCTCGCCGATCGCATCGCCTGCGCTGCCGATCGCATCGCCCGCGCTGCCGGTCGCGTCGCCGATCGTTTCGGCAAAGCCGAGCCCGCGGCCGTGAACGGCGTCGCGCCCCTGCGGTAGGTGTCGCGAGCGGCACCGAAAAGAAGTGCCCATGAGCTCGCAACCCGTATCGCGACGAACCGCCCTCACCGCCGCAACGGCACTTCTCGCGCTGAGCGCGCTTCCGCGCGCGGCGCGAGCCGCGGCGGCGGCGCGCGTCGGGATGATTCCCGACGCCGGAGCGACGCAAGTTTCCATCGAGCAGAAGAAGCCGCTGCGGGACTACCTCGCCGCGAAGCTCGGTCGCGACGTCGAACTCGTCATCCCGACGAACTACAACGCGACCGTCGAAGCGCTCGGCAACGGGTCGCTGGATTTCGCCTATCTCGGCGGGCTGACGTACGCCAAGGCCCACGCGCTCTACGGCGTCATCCCGCTGGTTCAGCGCACGAGCGACCGCGAATTCCACTCGCTGTTCATCACGCAAACGGGCAGCGCGATTCAAGGACTCAAGGACCTGCGCGGCAAGAAGTTCGTCTTCGGCGACATCAACTCGACCAGCGGGCACCTGATGCCGTACTACGCGATGACGCAGGCCGGGCTCGATCCCGACAAAGACCTGACGTTTCGCTATTCGGGCAATCACCCCGCGACCGCGAAGGCGATCGAAGCCGGCGCCGGCGATGCGGGCGCGATCGACGAAAGCGTCTATCGCGCGATGATCGACGGCGGCCAGATCGACAAGACGAAGGTGCGCGTATTCTTCACCACGCCGCCGTTTCTCGACTACGTGTGGGTCGCGCGCAAAGAGACGGCGCCGGCGGATCGCGCCGCGTTCGCCGACGCGTTCCTCTCGCTCCGTGCCCCCGCGAACGCGCCGATCCTGGAGATTCTCCGGGGGACGGCGTTCGTGCGTGCGAACGACGCCGAATACGACACGCTGCGGGGAATCGCGACGAAACTCAAACTGCTCTGATCGATGCTCGAGCTTCGCGGCGTTCGCGTCGTCTATGGACCCGGCGCGCCGCCCGCGCTCGATGACGTAACGCTCCAGGTCGGCGCCGGCGAGTGTGTCGCGATCGTCGGCCCCAGCGGCGGCGGAAAGACGACGCTCCTGCGGTCGATCAACGGCTCCGTTCCGATCGTGGCGGGGACGATTCGCGTCGACGGCGTCGACATCTCGACGCTGCGCGGCGGCGCGCTGCGGCGCATGCGCACGCAGCTCGCCGTGATCGCGCAGCAGCACGACCTGGTCGACCGGCTGCTGGTGTACCAAAACGTCATGGCCGGCGCGCTCGGACGCTGGAGCACGCTGCGCGCGCTGCGGTTCTTGATCGCGCCGACGAGCGCCGAGATCGCCGAAGCGCGCGAGGCGCTCGGCGGCGTCGGCATCGCCGAGAAGCTGCGCGAACGCACGAGCGACCTCTCCGGCGGACAGCAGCAGCGGGTGGCGATCGCCCGCGCCCTCGTGCAGAAGCCGACGGCGATCCTCGCCGACGAGCCGATCGCGTCCGTCGATCCCCAGCTCGGCGAGCAGATCGTCGCGCTGCTCTGCAGCGTCGCGCGCAGCCGGAACATCGCCCTGATCTGCTCGCTCCACCAGCCCGACGTCGCCCGGCGGAATTTCGATCGGGTCGTCGCCCTCGACGGCGGACGCATCGCATGAGCTCCGCGGTTTTTCCGCCCGACCTCTCGCCCGCGTACCTTCGCGCGCTTACCGTTCCGGTCGCGCAAACGATCGGCATGGCGGCTGCGGGAATGCTCGTCGCGTTCGCGGCCGGTATCCCGCTCGCCGTCGTCATCGGAACGCGAGCGCCCGGGCATCGGCTCCTCGGCACGGTGCTGGCGTCGCTGCGGGCGATCCCCGACCTGACCCTCGCGATCCTCGCCGTCGTGCTGGTCGGACTCGGCCCCGGCGCCGGCGTCGCGGCGCTCGCGCTGTTCTATACCGCCATGATCGGGCGCGTCTACGGAAGCCTGTTCCTGGCCGCCGACGCCGCGCCGCTCGAAGCTCTACGCGCGACCGGGGCCTCGCGGATCTCGCTCGCCGCGTTCGGGCTCATTCCGCTCACGCTGCCGGACATCTTGACGTTCGGGACCTTCGCGTTCGAGTGCGCGATGCGGGCGTCGATCATCGTCGGCGCCGTCGGCGGCGGCGGCATCGGCACCGAATTGATCGGCGCGCTGAACGCGCTCGATTATCACCGCGCGCTGACGCTGGTGATCGTGCTGGTGGCGCTCGTCGCCGGCGTCGACGGCTTGGGCATGCTGGTCCGCCGCGATCCGCGGCTCGCGCTGATCCTCGTCCCGGCCGCAGCGATCGCGCTGTGGTTCGATTGGCCGCAGATCTTCGCGTTCCGGCACGCCCTGCACACGTTCGCCGGAATGTTCCCGCCGCAGCTGCGCGCCACGCAGATCGCCTCGCTGCCGCTCCTGATCGCGCAGACGCTTCTGATCGCGCTCGGCGGCACGTTGATCGGCGCCGTGCTCGCCGCTCCGATCTCGCTGATCGCCGCACGGGGGCTCGCCCCGCTCCCCGTCGTGCTCGTGGTCCGCCGCGTTCTCGACGTCGCGCGCTCGATCCCCGAAATCGTCTTCGGCCTGATTCTTGTGGTGAGCGCCGGAATCGGCCCGCTCAGCGGTGCGATCGCGCTGGGCCTCCACTCCGCCGGCGTGCTCGGCAAGCTCTACGCCGAGACGTTCGAGAACGTGCCCGCCGCGCCGATCGCCTCGCTCGCAGCGACCGGCGCGCGACCGCTCGCGATCGCGGCGTTCGGGTTCATCCCGCTCGCGCTCGGTCCCAACGTCGTGCACACGCTCTTTCGCTTGGAGTGGAATGTCCGCGCCGCAACGGTCGTCGGTTTGATCGGCGCCGGCGGCATCGGGCAGGCACTCTTCGAAGCGCAGCAGTTGTTCTTCTACAAGGAGATGCTCGCGTACGTCCTGGTGACGTGGGGACTCGTCGCCCTCTCCGACTGGTTCGGCGAGCGCTTGCGCATCCACATGGGCTGGCACTTCATCGCGGGCTAGGCGTACGCCGGAGCGCAGCCGAAACCGGCGATCCATGCGCAAGATCAACACCGACGAGCTCGAGGAATTGACCTGGTCTTCGCCGCGCGGAAGGTTCCGCGGCGCCGGAAAGCAGATCTCCGAGGCGCTCGGACGGCAGCCGCAATCGCTCGATCTGAACGAGCGCCATCCGTTCGACGTGGAAGTGGCCCGCATCCCGCCGGGGGCGACGCCGTATCCGTATCATTCCCACAGCGCGCAATGGGAGTTCTATCACGTCGTCTCCGGTTCGGGAATCGCGCGGCACGCCGGCGGCACGACCGCGATCGTAGCGGGTGACGCGTTCATCTTCCGGCCGGGCGAACCGCATGCGTTCACCAACGACGGTTCCGCGGATCTCGTCATGTACGTCGTTGCCGACAACCCGATCGGTGAGTCGGCCCACTTCCCCGACAGCGGCAAATGGAGGGTCCGCTCGCCCGACACGGCAAACATCCGGTCCGCCCCGCTCGACTATTACGACGGCGAAGAATAGTGCGGCGTCGAATCGCCCCTGCCGGCGTGCCGGACAAACCCGAGGCGTGGCTTCTCACGACGGCGCGCAGGCGGCTGATCGACGTCGCGCGGCACGCCCGCGTGCACGCCGATGCGGCACCGGCCTTGCTCGCCGCGGCCGAGGAAGGCCACGCGCTTGCGACGCTCGAGCCGGGGTTTCCGGACGAGTGGCTCGAGCTGCTGTTCGTCTGCGCGGGCCCGGCGATCGACGCGGCGGCGCGCACGCCGCTGATGCTGCAGACGGTCCTCGGGCTCGATGCGGCGCCGATCGCGTCCCCTTTCCTGGTGAAGCCGTCGACGATGGGCCAGCGACTCACGATCCGCGGCGCAAGGGCCTCGCCGCCGAGGCGACGGAACTCGGGCGTTTGCTCCACCAGCTCGCACCCTCCGAACCGGAAGTTCTCGGAATGTGCGCGCTGATGCTGCACTGCGAAGCGCGCCGCGGGGCTCGGCGTGCACCGGACGGCTGCTGATCGCCGCCTCGCGCGGCGGCATCGGCCGCTTCCAGCTCGAGGCGGCCATTCGATCGGCGCACGCGCAACCAGCGATCACCGGTGCGATCGATTGGGAAGTGGTCGCGGTGCTGTACGAAGGCCTCGTACGCCTCGCACCGGCCATGGGCGCGTTGGTCGGCCGCGCCGCCGCGGTGGCCGAGGCCCGCGCCGCCGCTGCCGGATGGGCCTTGCTCGAAGCGATACCGGCCGACGCCGTCGCGAGCTACCAACCATACCGGGCGCTTGCCGCCCACCTGCTCGCGCGCCTGCGGCGCCCGGCCGAGGCCGTTGCAGCCCGCGATCGTGCGGTCGGCTTGTGCGGAGACCCGGCACTGCGGCGATTTCTGCTGCGCCAGGCATCGCACGTCTTTTGTTCGGCGGGAGCCCTCGACGCACGACCGAGAAGGATCGGGCATGGAGTTCCGCTGCAAAGTCTGCAAAGAGATCAGGGACGTCCGCACGCTGCGTAACTCGATCTGCCCCGACTGTCAGGTCGAGCAGGAGCGCGCGGCGGAAGCCGTTACCGATCACGTCGCCGGGCTCCGGTATGCCTACGAGCAAGCGCTCAAGAAGGGTCCGCACTATGCAGGCGCTCCCGAGGCGTGGACGCCGAAGGACCCGGTGCTGCTCGCGGACGGCGAACACTTCATCTGCCCGGGCTGCAAGCGGGAAGCGCACCTCGTGCACGACCTGAGCATCCGCTGGAACAAGAAGCCATATCCGATCCCGAACAAGTACAGCCTGTGCGACCAGTGCCACCGCCGGGATTTCGAGGACGACGCTCCGCTCTACACCAACCGCTTCAACCGCGAGCGCTAGTCCTTCGGCCTGCCTCTCCCTGAGCTTGTCGAAGGGTCGTATCGTCCAGGCAACCGCCAAGTCGAAGCGGAAGTGAGCGCCGATGCTCCACGTCGTCGCTCACATCATCGCCAAGCCGGGCCAACGCGCCGCGCTGCTCGAGGCATTCCAAGCCAACGTCCCCGCGGTGCGCGCGGAGGCAGGCTGCATCGAGTATGCCGCGGTCGTCGATGCCGACGGTTTCGGCGGATTCCAAGCGCCGCTCGGTCCCGACAGTCTCATGGTGATCGAAAAGTGGGAGAGCGACGACGCGCTCAAGGCGCATGCGCGAGCGCCGCACATGGTCGCGTACGCCGCGCGGACGAAAGACCTCATCGCGTCGCGCGCGATTCACGTCCTGACGCCGGCGTAGCCGAAGTCCTCACGCCGCGGCGTCGCGGCGAGTGAACTGCATCGTCCAGTTCAACTCCCACGTCGCGCCGTCGTCGGCGGAAAACGCCTGCTCCCAGCGGCAGCTCTCGGGCGTGACGTCGCACCAGCGATATCGGCAGATGATCGGTCGACCTTCGAACAGCTCGCGGCTGAAGAAGTCGCCGACGCCGCGCTCATCGAACGCGCCGACGTTCGGAACCGGCATCAAACCGCGTGCGCGCGTCCCCCAGTACAGGCTCCACTCGCGCGTCTTCTGATCGTAGAGCCGCAGCGTCAATCCTTCGATTCGCCCGAGCGGGCTCTCGAAGTCGACTTCGTCGACGTTGGCATTCCCGCCCCAGACCGGACGCGCGATCGCGGTCCCGCCGAACTCGTACCAGCTCCACGATCCGCTCAGCGGCCGCTCGAGCCGGCGGTTGTGAACGCTCCACGTCCCCATGAAAAAGTCGAAGTCGCGCTGTCCGTCGCGTTGCATTCCCGTATCCTTTTGGAATCGTTCGTTTCGGAGAGCGTAGCAGTCCGCGGCCCGACACGAACAGTGCCACGTCACGACGGAACGTTGGAGCCAGTCAGGTGGCGAGCAATGCCAGCAGCTCGTCGACGATCTCGCGTTGCCGCCCGGTCAAGAGCGGCAGGGCGGCCAGCCGGATCAGGATGGCCAGATGCGATTCACCCGAGGCGTCGGCTTCGACGAGCACTGCTTCGATTGCCGTGTCGCGATCGCGCGCGTCGCCGATCGTGCCGAGCTCCAAGAAGGCCCGGTACACGGCCGAACGCGACGAAGACATGCCGCCGTCCCGCAACGCGTCGAGGTCCGCGATGAGACGGGCGAGCAGCGATTCCACTCCCCGATCCTACGTCTACGCGCCCCGCGGGGCATCGGGGATATCCCCTATCGCGGGGTGCCGGAGGCCGGACGGCCGGCGCGGACCGCGGCCCCGACGTGGGCGCGCCGAGTCACCTCGAGCTTGCCGAAGACCGAGGCCAGGTGGTTCTCGACCGTCTTCACGCTGATCACCAGCCGTTCGGCGATCTCGCGATTGGTGGCGCCTTCGGCGATGAGGTCGGCGACCTCGCGCTCGCGATTGCTCAGCGTGCGGAGTGCGTCCGGCTGGGGCCCCTGGGTCGGCAGCGAAAAGGCGATCTCGGCCGCGCGCTCGGTGGCGAGCGACGCGCCGATCGTGATATGCTCGCCGACGCGCCCGCCCAGCGCCGCCGCGATCGCCGCCCGCTCTTCACAAAAGAAGGCTTCGAACGCCGCGGAGCGGCGAAGGCCGGCGCGGCGGCGCTGTTCGTCGACGTAGCCGAGCAGTTGCGCGGCCTCTTCCGGGCGTGCGATCTTCAACGCCGCGAGCGCGGCATGTTCGAGCGGCAGCGCGGCGAGCCGGAGCGGCAGTCGCGGTGCGACCAGCAGGGCCAGCTGCTGGTGGCGGATCGCGCCGTACCAATCGCCGGCTTGGAAGGCGATCACGCCCAAGGCGTGCTCGACTTCGACTCGCCATTCCAGCCCGACCGCGGGGTCCGCGCACCGCCGCTTCGCGTCGGCGGCGAACGAGCGGGCCGCCACGAGCTCGCCGCGCATCGCCGCCGCGTACGCCCGATTGCGGGCGACGAACACCGCTTCGTTGCGGCCATGGTTCACGTGCGCGATCGACGCAAGACGTCCTTCGGCGCGGACCCAATCGCGGCGCGCGAGATCGACGGCGGCGAGGTTCATCACCGTTCGCGCGCGGTCGACGTCCATGTTGCGCGCGGTCTGCAGCGCGGCGACGCGTTCGAGCAGCGTCACGGTTTCGTCGAGCCGTCCGGTGTTGTAGGCGAGGATCGCGCCGTTGTGCCAGGCCTCGATGAGCCGCGCTTCATCCTGGCGCGGTTCCGCCAGCGCCAGCATGCGTTCGATGCCGCGCGCCGCGCGGTCGTTGTCGCCGATGGCGAGCGCATGGGTCGCGATCGTGCGCGCGACGGCGAAGGCCAGCGCCTCGTCGGCGCCGTCGAGCGCGCTCGCGTGCGCTTCGATTCGGCCCAGGCTCTCGGCCGCGGCGCCGCGCCACTCCCAGTACTTGCGGGTCGACGCGATCGCGCGCAGCACGAGTGAGGGATCGTCGCACCAGCGGTCGAGCACGCAGCAGAGCGCAGCATGCCGTTCGCCGAGCACTTCGGTCGTTGCCGTATCGGGAATCCCGTCGAGCCCGGGGGCGAGCAGCTGCTCCATGTACCAGCGCACGGCACGCGCGCGCGCCGCGCCGCGATCCGCCTCGTCTCCACCGAGCGCCACGCGGCGCACGGTCTCGAGAAACCGGTAGCGCACGACGTGATCGCGCGTTTCGGTCTGCAGCAACGAGCGTTCCAGCAGCCGCACCATCGCCGGCAGGACGCCGGCAGCATCGAGGCCGTCGCCGCCGCACACCGCTTCCGCCTCGGCCACGGTCCACGGTGCTTCGAAGACGGCGAGCCGATGGAAGAGGCGCCGCTCGTCGCGATCGAGCAGCTCGATCGTTACCTGGAGGGTCGCCTCGAGCGACGTCGGCGCGAAGTCGGCTAGCGCGACGCGTCGGGTCAGCTCGCGCAGCGAGAAAAACCGCAGCTGCGCGGCGGCGAGCTCCAGCGCGAGCGGCAGACCGTCGAGCGAAACGCACAGCTGCGCGAGGTCCTCGGCAAAGCGGTCGTCGTAGTGGAAGTCGGGTCGTGCGAGGACGGCCCGTTCGACGAAGAAGGCGATCGCGGGCGTGCGCGCGATGACGGGTGCGGTCGCTTCCGTCAGGGGCAGCGCGAACGGCGCGACGTCGACGACCGCTTCGCGCCGCACGCCCAGACGAATGCGGCTGGTGACGAGTACCGACGATCGCGGGTGAGCGGCGCGGAACCGTTCTATCGCCGCGCGCGCGTCGTCGAGCACCGGCTCGGCGTTGTCCACGACCAGCAGCGTCTGCAAATTCTCCGCATCCGCCGCCCGCGCGAAAAGCGCGGTGAGGTCATCGAAGGCGTGCAGCTCGACGTAGCGCACGTCGTCCGCGAAGGCGCTGCGTACCCGTTCGGCGGCGGCGAGCGCGAGGCGCGTTTTTCCTACGCCGGCGAGCCCGCTGAGCGTGACCAACGCACCCGGCGCGCGGAGCAGGTCGGCGACGCGCGCGGTCTCGCGCACGCGGCCGAAATATGGCGTGCCCGGCCGCGGAAGGACGTCTTCGGCACGAACCTTCGGCTGCGGTCGCCACAGCGCGCCGCGATAGGCCTCGACGACGCGATCGTCCGGTGTTTCGCCCAGCGCCGCGGTCCCGGCTTCATACCGGCGATAGAGCTCGATCGCCGCGACGCGATCGTCGCGCTCCGCGGCGGCATGCAGCGCGTCGACGACCTCCTCCGCGCGCAACGTTGCCGGAGGTTGAACTCCGCCGCCGGAGCTGGGTTCACCAGCATTCGCCACCGTGGACGGCTTCGGGAGCCGACCCGGGTTCCCCGCACGACAGGGATTACCAGCGTTGTTCGCTACGGTTCGGAAAACGGAAACGATGAAGGGGAGGCCGCTGATGATCGAGCTCCGGCGAGCGCGTGCGCCGATGCTGCTGGGGTTGGCGGCGCTCGTCGTCATGGGCTGGAGCGTCGCGCGAGCCGCGTCTGCGCCGCCGCCCCACGCATGGTCCGATCCGGCCACTTGGAGCGGCGCGCCGCCGCGTACCGGCGGCGAGGTGACGATTCCGGCTGGGGAGACGGTGCTGCTCGACGTCGACCCGCCCGCGCTGGCGAAGCTGAGGGTCGAGGGCCGGCTGATCGTCGCAGAGCGGGACGTGCGCGTGCGCGCCGGGGCGATCGAGGTCCGCGGCGTGCTCGCCGTCGGCAGCGCGTCGCGTCCGTTCGAGCATCGCGCGGAGTTCGTGCTGGACGGAGCGGCTGCCGGCGCCGGCGTCGTCTCGATCTCCGACGGCGGCCGTGCCGAACTGTACGGCGAGCCGCGGGTCGCGTGGACGCACCTAGCGAACACCGCCGAGGCCGGCGCGCGCGACCTGACGCTCGCGACGGACGGTGACTGGCGGCCTGGGGATCGCCTCGCGCTCGCGCCGACCTCGTTCGACGCGCACGAGGCAGAAGAAGTCGTGGTCTCTGCGGTCGACGGTCCGCGCGTCACGCTTACCGCGCCGTTGCGCTTCACGCACTGGGGCGCGATGACCGACGGCATCGACGAACGCGCCGAGGTCGGACTGTTGACGCACAACGTCGTCGTGCGCACCGATCCGGCGACGGCGACGCCCGGCATCGGCGGACAGGTCGTCGTGATGCAGGGCGGCCGGCTGCGCGCATCGGGAGTCGAGTTCGCGGGCCTCGGCCAGCGCGGCAAGCTCGGCCGCTATCCCGTCCACTTCCATCTCGTCGGCGACCGCAGCGGCTCGTTCGTCGTCGGCTCCAGCATCCATCACGCTCAGAACCGCTGCTTGACGATCCACGGCACGAGCGGCGTGCGCGTCGACCGGAACGTCGCGTTCGATACGATCGGCTACTGCGATTTTCTCGAGGACGGGGCGGAGACCGGCAACGTGCTGGCGGGAAATCTCGGTCTGCTGACGCGCGGGGCGACTCCCGGCGAGGCGATTCTCGACTCCGACGTGCAGCCGGCGACGTACTGGATCGCCAACCCCGACAACGTGCTGAAGGAGAACGCCGCGGCCGGCTCCGACGGCACGGAGTTTTGGTACGCCCTCGCGCCGCATCCGACCGGGCCGTCGGTCACGCGGGCCGTGTGGTCGCGACGCACGAACTTGCGCGGGTTCGTCGACGACGTCGCGCACAGCAACGAGATGAACGGGTTGTTCGTCGACAATTTGCGCAACCCGCCGGGCGTCGCGGAGGTGCCCAACTACAGCCCGGGTGCGAGCGCGGATTTCCGCGGTTTGCTCTCCTACAAGAATCGCCGCCGCGGCGCGCGGCTGCGTGGCACGAACCTTCGCCTCACCGCGGCGCACATCGGCGACAACAGCATCGACGTGACGTTCGCCGGCGCCGACGCGGTGTTGCGCGAAAGCCTCGTGGTCGGCGAAACCGGCAACCGGACGGGGCCGCCGAAGCCGAGCGATCCGCGCTTCCCGATCCGCGGCTTCGAGTTCTACGACGGACGTGTCGGCGTCGAGAACACGCGCTTCGCGAACTTCGTCCCGGACGAACGGCGCGAGGCCGGCGCGCTCGGCGCCGACGGCTACCGCTCGACCGTCCTCCGCGATCTCGACGGCTCGGTCACCGGGCGGGTGGGCGCCTCGGTCGTCATCGCGAGCGCGTTTCTCGCGGGCGCGGGCTGCGCGGCTCGCGCGGAGTGGAACGCGGCGGTGTGCGACGGACCGTACGGCAGCCTGTTCGTCAACGACCTCGACGCGAAGCCGGTACGGCCCGGGCCGGTGCGTGTGACGCGACTCGGCGAAGACGCCGTCGCATCGGAGATGCCCGATATGCCGGCGGCCAGCATGGTGCTGCTCGGCAATCCGCGCGACGGTAGTAACACGAGCTTTCAGACGAACTTACGCGCCGGTGCGCGATATGACGTGCGCTTCGCAGGCGTGTTCCGACGCCACCTGCGGATATCGCTGCACCATCTGCCGGCCGGTCAAGCGATCGCGGTTCGCTTGCCGCAGGCACCGTCCGGCGCCGTGCTGTACGGCGCTCGCGATGCGCGCACGCCGCTTCCTGCGCTGCGCGACGCAGCCGGGAACCGCGCCCTACGGCTGGTTTCCGAGGGCGACGGCGACGCCTCCGCCGTGGTCGATGTTTGCATGGAAGTAGACTGCCGCTGAGGCGGACCCGGGAACGTGTAGGGGCGCCGCCGCTGGGTCGGCGAACGCCGACGACATGACGGACGACCTACGCCGAATCCCTCTGCGACGCATCGACGGCTCCCAGACAACGCTCGCGGAGTACGACGGCAAGGTTTTGCTCGTCGTCAACGTCGCCTCGCAATGCGGCTTGACGCCGCAGTACGGCGGCCTCGAAAAGCTCTATGCGCGCTACCGCGACCGGGGTTTCGAAGTGCTCGCCTTCCCCGCCAACGAGTTCGGCGCGCAGGAGCCGGGCGCGAACGACGAGATCGCGCAGTTCTGCGAAACGCAATTCGGCGTGACGTTTCCGATGTTCGAGAAGATCGTCGTCAAAGGAGCGGGCAAGCATCCGCTCTACGAGACGCTGACGCACGCGCAAGCGAAGGCCGGCGTGAACGCCAAAACCGCGTCGCCGGGTCCCGCGGAGGGCTCGGAGCCGGACGAGATCGCGTGGAACTTCGAGAAATTCATCGTCGGTCGCCGCGGCGACGTGGTGGCCCGTCTCGCGCCGACGGTCGTGCCCGAAGACCCCGACCTCATCGCGATCGTCGACGCGGAACTCGCCAAAGCGTAGTACGGTGGTCGTCGACGCCATCGAAGAGGCCTATCGGACCGTCGCTCCGCCGCGGCTGGTCGCCAAACTGGACGGTTAGTCCGAGGCTGAAGTGAACCAAGGCGGCGCGGCGAACGGGAGCGGTCGCTGCCTACTCATTTCATCGGAGGTCTGAATGCGTCTCCTTCCCGCGGCGATTCGTTTGGCGGGCGCCATGGCGTTGTTTGCCGGCGTGTCGGTCTTCGCGCCGCCCCTCGGCGTGCGCGCCGACGGAACGATCCCCGCGCCGTTCGACCTTGCGAGCATCGACCGCAGCAAGAACGCCTGCAGCGATTTCTTCGACTTCGCGACGGGCAACTGGCGCAAGGCGCACCCGATACCGGCGGCTTATCGCGAATACGGCTACATCGAGGCGCTCGTCGATCACACGCGCGACATCGTCCGCGGCATCCTCGAAGACGCGCAGCGCTCGCCGGGCGACGCCGGCAGCAGCACGCAGAAGATCGGAAGCTTCTACGGCAGTTGCATGGACGCCGCGGCGATCGAGCGGGCCGGGCTCACGCCGATCGCGGGTGAGCTGACGCGCATCGACGCGATCCGCTCGCGCGGGCAGTTGACCACCGCGCTCACGCACCTGCACGACATCGGCGTCGACGCGGGCTTCGCGCTGAGCCCGACGCAGGATTTCCGCGACAGCACCAAAGTGATCGCGGAGTTCGACCAAGCCGGCATCGGCTTGCCCGAGCGCGACTACTACCTGCGGGCCGACAAAGAATCGCAGACGCTGCGCTCGCAATACGCCGGGCACGTCGCGAAGATGCTCGCGATGAGCGGCGACATTTCGTCGCGCGCGGACGCGGCGGGGGTGGTTGCGTTCGAGACGGCGCTCGCCCGAGGCTCGACGCCGGTGGCGGGACTGCGCGACCCGGAAGCGGTGTACCATCCGATGAAGTCGCCGGGCGTCATGGCGCTGATGCCACACGTCGCGGTCGCAACCTATCTCGGCGCGAACCACGTGCTCCCCGGCAGCCTCATCAACGTCTCCGAACCGGCGTTCCTGCGCGCGTTCGACCGCACCGTTGCGACGGCACCACTGTCGACCTGGCGCGCGTACCTCCGCTGGCGCCTGCTCGATGCGTACGCGACGATGCTGCCCAAGCGCTTCGATGACGAGAACTTCGCCTTCCGCGGGCGCGTGCTCGACGGCCGCAAAGAACAGCTGCCGCGCTGGAAGCGCTGCGTCACGCAGACCAACTTGCTCTTGGGAGAAGCGGTCGGCGAAGCCTACGTCGCCAAGACGTTCCCGGCCGAGGCGAAACAACGCGCGCTCGACATGACGCTGCGTATTCGCGACGCATACCGCGCCGAGATGCTCGCGCTGCCGTGGATGTCGCCCGCCACCAAACGGACGGCCGTCGCGAAGCTCGACGCGATGGGGCTGAAGGTCGGCTATCCGGACGTGTGGCGGAGCTATGCCGGCTACGCGGTCGAGCCGGGAGCGTATTTTGCCAACGTCGAGCGCGGACGTGCGTTCGAGCGCAGCTATCAGCTCGAGCAGATCGGAAAGCCCGTCGACCGGAAACGCTGGGGCATGACGCCGCAGACGGTAAACGCCTACAACGACACGCAGCGCAACGAGATCGTGCTGCCTGCGGCGCAACTGCAGCCCCCGTTCTTCGACGTGAACGCCGATGATGCAGCGAATCTCGGCGCGACCGGCGCCGGTACGGTCGGCCACGAGATGACGCACGGCTTCGACGACGAGGGCCACAAGTTCGATCTGCACGGCAACGTGCGCAACTGGTGGACGCGGCAGGATCTCAAGGCGTTCGACGCGCGCGCGGCCTGCGTCATCAAGCAGTTCGACAACACCGTCGCCATCGGGACGGTGCACTATCAAGGGAAACTCGTCGCCGGCGAGGCGATCGCGGACCTGGGCGGTACGGTGATCGGCTATCGCGCGCTGCAGTCATCGCTGGCCGGCAAGCCGCAGGAGAAGATCGACGGCTTCACGCCGGAGCAGCGATACTTCATCGCGTTCGCGCAATCGTGGACGGAGAGCGTCCGCCCCGAAGCGGCGCGGAACCAAGCGCTGACCGATCCGCACCCGATTCCCCGCGACCGCGTCAACCAGACGGTGCGCAACGTTCCCGCCTGGTATACCGCGTTCAACTGCCCCGCGCCCCCGAAGCCGGTCTGTGCTCCCTGGTGAGCCCATCACCAATCCCGTCACCGCGATGCATGGAAGGTTCCCGGATGGGTTTCCGCTTGTCGGCCGGGCTTAGACTGGGGAAATACGTGAGAAAGAACAACAGCGCCCCGACGTCGCCCTTGGTGCCTCTTGCGCTCCGTGACAATTGGACTCAGACGATCGGAACGGCGAGGTCCGTGATGAGGTCCGCATGCGCGACGACGTCCGGATCGTTGCGATAGAACTCCATGCACGGCGCGTCACGCAATTCAACGCAGTCGCGGAAGACCAGCTGGTCGAAGAGGCGATCGAACGCATGGCCGATCAGCGGGTACGGACCGACGAGGCGATGGATAGCGAAGCGTCCGCCGCCGATTTCGATGGGACGAAGAATCTCGTCGCCGCGGGCGTCTGGGGCGGCAGTGAAACACGCATCGTAGCGTTGGGCATCGAGATCGGCGCTCACGGGATCGTCGTAGGACAAGCCGATGAGCTGGGTCGTTTCGCTCAAGAGCCGCTGCTTGCACGCGTGATCGAACAGCTTCCGCCAGACGTCCGGGACGCTGGAATGGGGCCCGACGTGACGCGCGCCCAGAAGATGAAACGTAGGGAGTGCCTGGATCGTGATGTCCATGTTTGTTACGGGCGCAATCGGGTCCACTGCACTCGCACGAAAAGCCGTCGGGCTCATGCCGTATCGCGCACCGAACGCTCTGGTAAAGGCGCTTGGTGTTTCGTATCCCGTTTTCAACGCAATCTCCGTGATCGCGGTTTCCGATTCGCGCAGTTCGATCGCGGCTTGCTGAAGGCGGCGATTGCGAACGTAGTCGCCGACCGTCTCACCCACCGCGACCCGAAAGATGCGCTGGAAATGGAATGGGGAGAAGCCGGCACGAGCCGCGAGGACGGGTACGCTCACGTCCATTTCCGGGTGTGTGCGGACGTATTCGAGCACCGCCGCGACCCGCCGCAGGGGTCCGGTCCCGGGGCAGTTGCTTCCCATCACGCGCAGTTCATGAGCCATGGCGAGAGTCTACCTCGGCGGCGGCGCCGAAGCTTTCCTGAAAATGCGATGCCGGTACCCTCGGCTGGCGACGTCCGGGTTACCGATGGCCGAGGTGCCAGCCGTGCTTTTCGCACGGGTACGGCGCAAGGCCGGTCGTGGTGCGCGGGATCGCGCGTTCGGCGAGCTTCTTCGTCGCGAAGGCGGCCTTCGGCGATCCGCTCTTGTTGTAGCACGAGCGCTTCCCGCCGCGCTTGCGCGGTTTCTTCCCCTCCATGGTGAACGGGCTTCGCCGGGCGAGGGCGAAGTCCGGGACCCCAAAGCAATGGCGAAACTCTATTTCCGATACTCGGCGATGAACGCGGGAAAATCGACGGCGCTGCTCCAGGTCGCGCACAACTACGAGGAAAACGCCCGCGCGGTGTGGATTTTCACCTCGTCGCTCGACGACCGATACGGCGTCGGCAACGTGACGTCGCGGCTGGGTCCGCAGCGCATCGCGTTCACGTTCGACGAAGCGGCCGACTTCTACGCGCGGCTGGCGCAGGCCGAAGGGCTCTCGTGCGTGCTGGTCGACGAGGCGCAGTTCCTGAGCCCCGAGCAGGTGCGCCAGCTGCATCGGGCCGCGCACGTACTCGGGATTCCGGTCATCTGCTACGGCATTCGCACTGATTTCCAGGGCGAGCCGTTTCCCGGCGCGACCTATCTCTTGGCGCTGGCCGACAGCTTGGAGGAGATCAAGACCATCTGCGCCTGCGGCAAGAAGGCGACGATGAACCCGCGGATCGACGAGCGCGGGCAGCGCATCGTCGACGGCGAGCAGATCGCCATAGAGGGCACCGTGCGCTACATCCAGCAGTGCCCGCAGTGCTTCTATCTGCATCGCGTCCCGCCGCTGTTCGACCTGACATGACGGACGTACGCGGGTGGGTCGGGGTCGTCGCCGGCGCCTCGGGCGGAATCGGCACGGTGACGGTGCGCGCGTTTCTCGACGCGGGGATGTCGGTCGTCCTCGCCGCCCCGCAGGATGCGCAGCTCGACGCCATCGCGCGCGACGTGGAACGCTACGGCCGGCGCGCGCTTGTGGTGCCGACCGACGTCACGAGCCGGCGCGACGTCGATCTGCTGGTCGCGCGGGCGCTGGTGACGTACGGCCGCATCGACGCGCTCGCGAACGTCGCCGGCATCGGTTCGAGCCCGTCGTTCTGCGACTCCTCAGACGAGGAGATCGAACGCGTGCTGGCGGTCAACTTGCTCGGCGCAGCGCGGCTGATGCACGCGGTGCTGCCGGTGATGAAGGCGCAGCGGCGCGGAGCGATCGTGAACGTCGGCTCGGTCGCGGGCGAAGCCGCGGTGATGGGCGTCTACTCGGGCTCGAAATTCGGCCTGCGCGGGTTGAACGATTCGATTCGGCGTGAAGTGCGCAGCTTCAACGTCGGCGTGACGCTGATCGAGCCGGGATTCGTGCGCACGACGATGAACGCTGCGATGAACGGCCTGCCCGGACCGGAGATCGTCGCCGACGCGATCGTCGGCGCGCTGCGTCGGCCGCGCCGGACCATCGTCGTTCCGAGGAGCTATCGCGTGCCGGTGTTCTTGATCAACACGTTTCCCGGTCTCGCGGATCTCGTCTTCGGGGATGCGCGCATTCAAGAGCGCCTTAATCGCGACGCGCGCGCCGCGCGCTCACGGCCGCCGACATGACGGCGACTCCGTCCGAAGCGATCGTCGTCACGGGCGCGTCGACCGGGATCGGCGCCGCGGCGGCGGCCGAACTGGCGCGGCTCGGATACGTCGTCTTCGCCGGCGTGCGCAGCGACGCGGATGCCGCCGTCGTCGCAGCGTTTCACGAAAACGTACGCGCGCTGCGGCTCGACGTCACCGCCGCGGCGGACGTCGCGGCCGCGGCCGACGCCGTAGCCGCGAGCGGTCTGGCGCTGCGGGGCGTCGTCAACAACGCCGGGATCGCGGTCGCCGGCCCGCTCGAGTATCTGCCGGTCGACGAATTGCGCCGGCAGTTCGAGGTGAATCTGTTCGGTGCGGTCGCCGTGACGCAGGCGTTCTTGCCGCAGCTGCGCCCCGCGCGCGGCCGGCTCGTCTTCGTCGGTTCGATCGCGGGCCGGCTCGCCACGCCGTTCGTCGCGCCGTACAGCGCCTCGAAGTTCGCGTTGCGCGCCGTCACCGACGCGCTTCGGGTCGAACTCTCCCCGTTCGGGCTCTCCGTCTCGCTTATCGAGCCGGGATCCGTCAAGACACCGATCTGGCAAAAGGGACGCGACGGAAAGGACCGCCTGTTGCGTCTGTTGGGACCGGCCGCAATGGACGTCTACGGGCGGGCCATCGACGCGGTGTTCGCCGCCACGGCGCATGAGGAGCGCACCGGCATGCCGATCGAGCGGGTGACGGCCGCCATCGCCCACGCGCTCACCGCCCGCAAACCGAAGGCCAACTACCTCCTGGGTGGGCCCGCCCGAGCGGGAAGCATCCTCGCATTCTTCCCCGCCGGCCTGCGCGACCGCGCAATCAAAAAATCGATGCGGCTGCCCTAGCAACCTACTCGGCCGGAACTTCGGGGATCGCCCGCTTTGGGAAGCGAAGGAGCGTTCATGGCGCCGGCAGCAAGCGTTCCGATCCCCGAGATGCCCGACTCGACCGCGGCCTTGGCCGATCTCGAGCTGTGGGACATGCGCGTCGACGGCACGATGACCGGTGAGTTCCTCGACGCGTTGTTCGTCGAGTCGCCGCACCTGCCCGGCGTGATCGTGATGAACGGTGACGAGATCGCGACGCTGATCTCACGCCGCACGTTTTACGCGGTCGCCGACCGTTCGTTTTCACGCCAGGTCTATTGGCGCCGTCCGATCTCGGTGATGGTCGAGGCGCTCGAGAACACCGAATTTACCGTCCTCGCGGCGAAGATGCCGGTCGGTGAAGCACTCTGGGTCGCGCTCGAACGGCCGCGCGAGCGCGTCTTCGATCCGCTGATCGTCGACGACGGCGGCCCGCTCCACTTGCTCGAAGTCGACGTGCTGCTGCGCGCGTCGGCGGGCGTCCTGGCGGCGGCAAACCGCGAGAAGGAGTGGCTGCTAGACGAGGTCGCGCGGCTCAGCCTCGAGGTGTACGAGCTGCAGCACTCGCAGTAGCCGCGTGGTACTTCCGCGCGATCTCGGCGATGTCGACCGACGGCGGCGGATACTTCATATCGAGTGACTCGAGCGTGTCGACGACGATCTTCGCGATCGCGAGGTCGCGAAACCACTTGTGGTTCGCGGGGATGACGTACCACGGTGCGCGCTCGGTGCTCGTTTTCTCGAGCGCCGCTTCGTAGGCGCGCGTGTAGTCGTCCCAGTACGCGCGCTCGGTGTAGTCGGACTCACTGATCTTCCATTGGTGATGCGGGTCCTCGAGCCGGGCTTTGAACCGCCGCAGCTGCTCCTCCGCGCTGATGTGCAGAAAGAATTTGAGGATGTGCGTGCCGCTCTGGACGAGATTCTTCTCGAACTCGACGATACGGTCGTAGCGCTTCGACCACACGTCTTTGGGGACCAGGTCGTGCACCCGCGGAACCAGCACGTCTTCGTAGTGCGAGCGGTTGAAGATCCCCACTTGGCTGCGGGCCGGCGCGACGCGGTGCGCGCGCCACAGGAAATCGTGCGCCGCCTCCTCGTACGTCGGCTCCTTGAACGCATGCACGTACGCGCCTTGCGGGTTCATCACGCCCAAGACGTGCCGGATCGTACCGTCTTTTCCGCCCGCGTCCATCGCTTGCAGCACGATGAGCACCGACCGCTTGCTCTCGGCGTAGAGGAGATACTGCAGGCGCTGAAGCCGCTCGAGCCGATCCTGCAGAACCGGGCGCGCTGCGGCCTCGTCGTCGTGCTTCCCGGTATAGGAAGGATCGATCTCGTCGAGGCGGACTCGGCTCTCGGGCTCGACGAGAAACTTCTTGCGGTAGTCCATCGCTGGCTGAGCTCCTTGCTAGACCGACCGCCTGCGGTTCGGGCGCGGCGAAAGGTCCACCCTCTCGCCAGCCCCCTAGTCACCAGCGACCTTGGTCGGGATTGGCAGGGGGAGGCAGAAATGGTATCATCGCCTTTGCTGCCTCCGGGCGGCGCCGGCCGTCGTCTTTCGGACGACCCCGGGGTCGTGGCGCTCTCGAGCGCTACGTGTGTAGGGTCCTCAGCCCGGCGTTCGGCCTGGCGAGGGGACCGTTTTCCACCTACATCACCACGAGGTTCACCCCCATGCCGCCACCCAAGGGCAAGCGCGCCGCCGCGAAAAAAGATCGCCGGCCGAAGCGAAAAGTCTGTAATTCCTGCGCCGACAAGCAACACGAGTTCGACTATAAGGACACGACGCGTCTGCGCAAGTACATCAGCGAACGCGGTAAGATTCTGCCGCGCCGCATCTCCGGGAATTGCGCCTCGCATCAGCGCGCGCTGACCACCGCCGTGAAGCGCGCCCGCATCATCGCTCTTCTCCCGTTCGTAGTGCAGTAGGAGCGGCGTCGTGAAGGTCATTCTCACCAGCGACGTCAAGCCGCTCGGCTCGCGCGGGTCGCTCGTCGACGTCAAAGACGGCTACGCCAACAACTACCTGCTTCGTCAGGGTCTCGCCGTCGTCGCGACGCCCGGCGCGATGAAGCAGCTCGAGCAGCAGCAGCACGCCAAGAAGCGCAAGCAGGCCGAAGAGGTCGCCAACGCTCAAGACGTCGCCACGCAGCTCGAGCAGACGATCATCAAGGTGTCGGCGAAGGCCGGCGGCAACGGCCGCCTCTTCGGCACGGTCACGAATGCCCAAGTCGCGGACGCCCTGCACGAGCAGATCGGCGTCACGATCGATCGTCACAAGATCGAGATGAAAGACGGCATCAAGGCGCTGGGGACGTACCCGGTCGAGATTCGTCTGGGCAACAACATCGTCGCCAAATCCGCGGTGCAAGTCGTCGCGCTGAAATAGTGCGACTGAGCGCGGACGAGAAGCTGCGCCGCGAGATCGCGGCGCTGTACGACGTCCTCGCGGAGGCGCTGGGGACCGAGAAGGTCGTCATGCGCGCCGGCAAGCTCGGCACGCTCAAAGAGATGCGCTCGCAGGCGATCCCGGATCGCCTGCTCGCGCTCTCGCGTCTGGTGTTCGAGGATCCCGCCCTCGAGACGCGTCCGGCGAAAGCGCAGTACAAGAAGGTCATCGCCGAGATCGAGGATCGTCTGGGCGACCTCGTCGCGCAGCGCGCCGTCGGCGACCGGCTCGAGGCCAAGGTGAACGCGAAGATGGTCGCGCGTCATCAGGACTATCTGCGCGAACTTCGCCTGGAAGCGCTGCGCGAGGACGCCGGTCCCGAGACGCCCGCGACGCAGCAGCGCCTTCACGAACTCGAGGCGCTCGATGCGCGCGGCCTCGCTCGCGCCGCGCTCGACGTGCTGCGCCCGAAATCACTCGACCAGGTCGTCGGAGAGGAAGCCGCGATCAAGGCGCTGCTCGCCAAGCTCGCCTCGCCCTACCCGCAGCACGTCATCCTCTACGGTCCGCCCGGCGTCGGCAAGACGACCGTGGCGCGCCTGGCGCTCGAGATTGCGAAGCGACGCCCGCACGCGCCGTTCGCCGCGAACGCGCCGTTCGTCGAAGCTGCCGGCACCACGCTGCGCTGGGACCATCGGGAGACCACGAACCCACTGCTGGGCAGCGTGCACGATCCGATCTATCAGGGCGCGCGGCGGGACTTCGCCGAGGGCGGCGTCCCCGAGCCGAAACTGGGCCTGGTGACGCGGGCGCACGGCGGCGTCCTGTTCATCGACGAGATCGGCGAGATGGATCCGGCGATGCAAACGCGGCTGCTCAAGGTCCTCGAAGACAAGCGGGTCAGTTTCGAATCGTCGTACTACGACGAGCACGATCCCAACGTCCCGGCCTACGTGAAGAAGCTCTTCCGCGACGGCGCGCCGGCCGATTTCGTGCTCATCGGAGCGACGACGCGCGATCCGGATGCGATCGACGCCGCGATCCGTTCGCGCTGTGCCGCGGTCTACTTCGAACCACTCACCCAGACGCAGGTCTCCCGCATCGTGCGCGAAGCGGCGCAGCGCTTGGGCGCCAAGGTCAGCCGGCGCGTGGCGAACATGGTCGCGTCCTATACGATCGAAGGGCGCAAGGCCGTGCAGATTCTCGCCGATGCCTATGGGCACGCGCTCGAACGCAGCGGCGGCGGACGCGCGGCCGCCGTCCGTGACGACGACGTGCTCGAGGTCGTGCAGGCCGGCCGCATCGTGCAGCACACGACGACCCGCGCGCGCCGGGTCAAGGAGATCGGCAAGGCGCACGGGTTGGGCGTGCTGCAATACGTCGGATCGATCGTCGAGATCGAAGCTGCCGCCTTTCCCGCACGCGATCCGCACAAGGGCTCCGTGCGCTTCAACGATACGGCCGGGTCGATGGCGCGCGACGCCGTCTTCAACGCGGCGTCGGTGATTCGCGCGATCACCGGCACCGACCCGGCCGATTGGGATCTGCACGTGAACGTCGTCGGCGGCGGCAACATCGACGGTCCTTCGGCCGGCCTTGCCTTCTTTTTGGCACTGCACAGCGCTCTGGCCCGCGTCGCCCTGCCGCAGGACGTCGCAGTCACCGGTGAGGTCTCGCTCGCGGGCAACGTGCGCGCCGTCGGCGGCATCGTGGAAAAACTGTATGCTGCGCGACAGGCTGGGATGCGGGCGATCGTGATCCCGCGCGAGAATGCGCGGGAGATCGAGGCGACGCCCGAGGGCATCGAAGTCGTCCCGGTCGGCACGGTCGTCGAGGCGCTCGCCGCGCTCGGCCTGCGCGTCCCGGCCCCACCCGCGCTCCGCTCCCGATCCCGCACGAGGGTCTCCCGGTGAACGTCGCTTCGTTCGTCTCCAGCGTCGACCGCATCCCGCCCAACAACCTCGAGGCGGAGATGGCCTTGCTCGGCTCGATCCTGGTCGACAAGGAGATGATGGCGACGGTCAGCGAGATCGTGCAGCCCGCCGACTTCCACGCGCCGCTGCACGAGACGATCTATCTCGCCCTCTTCGCGCTGTACGAACGCGGCGAACCGCTCGACAAGGTCGCGCTCGCGGGCGAACTCAAGAATCGCGGACTGCTCGACAAGATCGGCGGGATGGCGTATGTCAACTCGTTGATGGATACCGTGCCGACCGCCGCGTCGGCCGAGTACTACGCGCGCATCGTGCGCGAGAAGGCCAGCCTGCGCGGCCTCATTCACGCGGGGACCCAGATCACGCAGCTCGGCTTCGAATCCGAAGACGACGTGCCGGGAGCGCTCGACCGCGCCGAGCAGGTCGTCTACGAAGTCGGCAACCGTAGTGACCGCAACGCGTTCGCGACCGTCCCGTCGCTGCTGCTGGGCGTGTTCCAATCGCTCGAACGCCGTCACGAGCAGAAGGGCGACCGCACCGGCGTCACGTCGGGCTATCGCGACATCGACGACTACACCGCGGGCTGGCAGCCCGGCAACCTGGTGATTCTCGCCGCCCGCCCCGCGATGGGCAAGACGTCGCTCGCGCTCAACATGGCCGTCGCCGCGGCGAAGGACGAGAAGAAACCCGTCGCCGTGTTCTCGCTCGAAATGACGAAGCAGGAGCTCGTCGAGCGTCTGCTTTCGTCGGAGGCGAGACTCGACGCCTCGAAGCTGCGGCGCGGCGCGATCGCCGACCGCGATTGGGAGAAAATCGGCCACGCGATGGGCGTGCTGCACGAGCTCCCGATCTATCTCGACGATTCCGGCGCCGTCACCGTCACCGAGATCCGCAGCCGGCTCCGCCGTCTCAAGAGCGCGCACGGCCTGGCCTGCGTCTTCATCGACTATCTCCAGCTCGTGCGCCCCGCGACGCTCGGCCGCCAAGTGAACCGCAACGAAGAACTCTCCGACATCTGCCGCACGCTCAAGGCGACGGCGAAAGATCTCGAAGTACCGATCGTCGCCCTCGCCCAGCTGAACCGCGCCGTCGAAACGCGCGCCGACAAACGCCCACTTTTGTCAGACTTACGCGACAGCGGAGCAATCGAGCAAGAAGCGGATATCGTGACGTTCTTGTATCGCGACGTGTACTACAACAAAGAGACGTCGGCGGAACCGGACAAGACGGAATTGATCATCGCGAAACATCGCAACGGGAAGGTCGGGACGATCCCGCTGCGATTCCAGCCGGAACACACGCTGTTCCTCGCGTACGGCGACGAGTCGCACTACCCCAACCCGTAGGAAGATGAGCAACGGAATGCATGCCACGAGCGGGATCGTCCCCGCCGAACTGACGCTCGGCGTCGCCGACATCGACACCACCGAAACGTTCTACCGCGACGTGCTCGGCGTCGATCCCGTCCGGCACGGCGATGCGATCCGCATCACGTTCGGCGACTTCACGCTCGTGTTCGAACACGCTCCGCCGACCGAGCGCGCCAAGTTCGAGCTCGGACTTCGCGTTCTCGACCCCGCGGCGCTCGAGGTGATCGCCGAGCGCGCCGGCGCCAAGACTTACGACCGCGACGGCGGCGGCCGCGCGATGTTCGTGACCGACCCCGACCACTACACGATCGAAGTCTTCGCTCGCTGACCGGCGCGTGAAACCGCCCCGCATTCTGGTCACTGCATCGCGCGGCCAAGACCCGGTCGAGTATTTTGAGGCGTTGCGCGAAGCCGGCGCTGATCCGGTGCGGATCGAGCCGGGCGTGGATGCCCTGAGCGCGCTGAATAACGCGAGCGGTCTGCTGGTGACCGGCGGTGCCGACGTCGATCCGGCGGCATACGGCGCGCTGCCGTCGCCGTTGGTCACCGGCGTCGAGCCGGAGCGCGACCGCCTCGAAACGGACCTGCTGCACGCAGCCCGCGAACGCCGGATGCCGACGCTCTGCATCTGCCGCGGATTGCAAATCGCGAACGTCGCGTTCGGCGGGACGCTGATCGCAGACATTCCGTCGGCGCTGCGCAATCGAGCGACGGTTCGCCACGAAGTGCGCCTCGCAGATGCGCGTACCGAGCGCGGTCTCATCGCCGAGCATGTCGTGCGGATCGAGGCCGATAGCCGGCTGGCCACGATCGTAGACGCGACGGAACTCGTAACCGGTGCGCGCCACCATCAATCGGCCGACGTCTGCGCCGCCGACTTGCGAATCGTGGGCCGCACACCCGACGGAATTGTGGAAGCCCTCGAAGCACGCTTCGCGTCCCGGTTTTGGCTCGCCGTGCAGTGGCATCCGGAGTCGACGCGAGATCTCGACGACGGCGCAAGCCGCGCGATTTTCCGAGGTTTCGCCGACGCAAGCGGGGTGTGAGCGCCGTCGAGGCTACCCGATCGATCAGCGTGACGCCCGGCTCGCGCTCGAGCCGGCGAATCTGACGACTGAGCACCGGCTGCGCGATGAGGCAGCTAGAGTCCGGTCAGCCGTTGCAGCGCCAGCGATGAGAGTGCGACGGCGACCCAGAGGATGAAGCCGAAGGCGAGCGGCCGGGCGCCGGCGCGCAAGAGGCGTTGGAGTTCCGTTTGCAGCCCGATCGCGACGAGGGCGACGGCGATCAGGAACGTCGAGGCGATGCCGATGTCTTCGTGCCAGCCGGCTGGGATCAGGCCGGCGCCGCTGGCGAGCGCGGCGACGAGAAACCAGAGGATGAACCACGGCACGATCTGTTTCCACGGAAACGGGCCGCTCGTGCCTCGGCGGCGTGCGCGCAGCAGCACGATCCCCGCGACGATCGGCAGGATCATCGTCGCGCGCGTGAGCTTCACGATCGTCGCGTACGCGCCGGCCTGCTGGCCGTATACGTAGCCGGCGGCGACGACCGACGACGTGTCGTTGATCGCGGTGCCGGCCCACAAGCCGAATTGATCTTGCGTCATCTGCAGCGCGTGGCCGATCGGCGGAAAGACGAGCACTGCGACGATGTTGTAGAAGAAGACCGTCGCGATCGCGAGCGCGATCTCGGCTTCTTCGGGTTCGATGACCGACGACACCGCGGCGATCGCCGACGCACCGCAGATCGCGGTGCCGACGCCGATCAGCGTGCGCAGCGTTTGCTGCAAACCCAGCAGGCGGCCGACGAGAGGCGCCAGGATCAGCGCGACGGCGATCGTGCCGAGCGTCACCGGAAGCGTCCCGAGTCCGGTCCGGATCACGGCGGCGAAGGACAGGCCGAGCCCGGAGAGCACGATCGCGGCCTGCAGGACCGTGCGGGCGGAGAACGCGATCCCGGGTCGACATCGCTCCGGCAGCGGACCGAACGCGCGCACGGCGATGCCGAGCACGATCGCCAGGACGGGCGAACCCAGCAGCGGGACGTACCGCGCGAGCAGCGTCGCGACCAGCGCGACGGCTGCGGCGGCGACGATCCCTGGGATATTACGAGGCGACGTGCGTCTCCGCGATCTCGTGCATCTCGGGATCGCCGATCCCGTGCCGCAGATACGACCGCGAGAGGTGAACGTACTCGGGGCCGGCGGCCTCGACCCAATGGACCGCGGCTCCCTCTAGCGGCTTCTTCACGACCGCCGGCTGGCCGGCCGCGACGACGCGCGGCGGGATCTGCGCGTTGGCCGCGACGACCGCGCCCGCCGCGATGAGGCTGTACTCGCCGACGACGGCCCCGTTGAGGACGACGGCGTTCGAGCCGATCAGCGCGCCGCGGCCGATGTGGCAATCTTCGAGAATCGCGCAGTGACCGACGGTCACGTCCTCTTCGATCACCGTCGTGCAGTTCTCGCTCACGTGGACGACCGAGTTGTCCTGGACGTTGGCCCGCGCGTGGATGCGGATCGGGCCGTTGTCGCCCCGGATCACGGTCCCGAACCAGATCGAGGCTTCCTCACCGATCTCGACGTCGCCGATCAGCACGGCGGTCGGTGCGACAAACGCCGAGGACGCCACCTTCGGGCGTTTTCCGCGGTACTCGATGATCATGCGGCTCCTTCGAAGAACGGCGATGCTGGAGCGTTTCAATTGAGCGAACATCGGCATCGTACCCCCCTGCGCGGGACCAAGGTCACCCCCCGGCCCAAACCGGCCGACCCCGGCTACACCGACGTCAATTATCGGTATGCCGGCGTCGAGGGCCACATCCATGAGGTCGTCGAGATCGGCGGGCGGGAACTCGCCAAGGTCGGCTTCGACGACCGCAAGATCGTCTATTACTTCCTCGAGGATCTCGAGCGGGAAGAGGCAGCGCCGAAGCGGACGTTCCACGATCTCCCGCCCGAGGCGCCGGAGGGCTGAGGCTCAGCCGCGCTGCGCCGCCCCGTTCTGCACCGAGAGCTCCCAGCGGTAGCCGTCGGGATCGTGGAACCAGAGCCCCATGTGCGGCGATCCCGGCGCCTCGGGTCCGATCTCGTCGCCGGGGTCCTCGAGCACGACGCCGTTCCCTTTGAGCTGGCGCAGGGCCGCGCGGAGCTCGTCCATGCTCAAGAGATGGAACGACATGTGCTCGAGCACGTGCGGCCCGGGCGTGCCGGCGAACAGCGCGATCGTGATCGCGTCGTTGCTGATCCCGATCGCCTCGTCGAAGCGGAAGATCTCAGCCAGATCGAAGTTTCTGCGCCACCAAGCGGCGCTCGCTTCGGGATCCCGAACCGCCAGCGAGAAGTGACCGACGGTTCCGAGCTTGATCCGCATGACGGACGCAGTCGTACCCGCTCGCCGTGCCGCTGAACGACCTTCTCGAGTCCCGCCCGACGGAAGTCGGATGGTCCGCGGGGTCCGGGGTGCAATTCTTCTCTTCATGGTACCCCGTGTTGCCGTCGTCGGCTCAGGACCGGCCGGCTTGTTCGCCGTGGAAGCGCTCCTCAAGGGGCGCGCCGAGGCGCAGGTCGACGTGTTCGAACGCCTGCCCGCCCCCTACGGCCTGCTCCGCTACGGCGTCGCGCCGGATCATCTCAAGATCAAATCGCTCGAGGCGGGCTTCCGCAAGACGCTCTCCGATCCGCGCGTGCGCTTCTTCGGCAACGTCGAGCTCGGGGCCGACGTGCACGTCGACGACCTGCTCGCATCGTACGACGCGATCGTCTACGCCGTCGGCGCGCCGAGCGACCGCCGCCTCGGAATCGCGGGCGAAGATTTGCCGGGGAGCCTCGCGTCGACCGAGTTCGTGCGCTGGTACGGCGGTCATCCCGAGACGCGCACGTCGCCGGTCGACCTCACCCGCGCGCGCAGCGCGGCGGTGATCGGCGTCGGCAACGTCGCGATCGACACGGTCCGTCTGCTGCTCAAAGATCCGACGCTGCTGCACGAGACCGACATGCCGCGCGAGATCATCGACGCGCTGGCCGCGAGCGGGATCCGCGAAGTGTCGATGCTCGGACGCCGCGGCCCGCATGACGCGAAGTTCACCACGGTCGAGCTGCGCGAGCTCGGCGAGCTGCCCGGCGTCGACGTCGTCGTCGACCCGCGCGATCTCGCCGGCGTCGACGCGTTCGAGCTCGACGGACAGACGAAGCGCAACCTCGACGTGCTGCGCGAGTTCTCCGAGCGCACGCCGACCGGCGCGCCGCGCCGGCTCAACCTGCGCTTCTACGCGCGTCCCGACGCCATCGGCGGGGACGGGGCGGTCGAGTCGCTGCGGATCGAGCGGATGGCGTACGACGCCGACAAGAAACTCCACGGCACCGGCACGTTCGAAGAGTTGCCGGTCGACCTGGTCTTCCGTGCGGTCGGCTACAAGTCGATCCCCTTTGCCGGGCTTCCCTTCGACGAGCGCGCCTTCGTCGTGCCGAACGAGGGCGGCCGCGTCCACGACGGCTCGGGAACGCGGCACGAGCGCCAGTACGTCACGGGCTGGGTGAAGCGCGGTCCGCAAGGCGTGATCGGGACCAACAAGAAGTGCGCGACCGAAACGGTCACCGCGCTGCTCGAGGACATTCCGGAGGACGGCGTCCTCGGCGAGCGCCCGGACATCGCGACGACGCTGACGGAGCGCGGCGTGCCGTTCGTCGACTGGGAGGGCTGGCTGCGGGTCGAAGCACGGGAGCACGAGCTGGGCGTGGCCGAAGGCCGCAAGCGCGTGAAGATCGTCGACCGTGAGGAACTTCTCGCCGCGGCGCGTTCGCTGACGAATGTCTAGGCTCTAGGAAGCCGTTCTGCCAGACAAACGGTAGGAGATTAGGAGCCCCCACCACGATCCGAGGGCGAGAGGCGTGCCGAAGAGCATGACGAGTGCACCGGAATACATCGGATGACGCACGATCGCGTACGGTCCGGTTGAAACGACTTCTTGGCCAGGAGCCACCTCGATCGTCGCGGCAGTGAACGCATTCTCCGTGAACACGAGGAAGACGATGAGGAACCCGAGGGCGACGAAGAGGTCCCCGACGATCACTCCCCAGAGCAGAACCTCCGACCATGAAAAGCGATGGTCGAGCGAAGACAAAAGAAAGAGACCGATGAACGCAAGGGATGCTAAGCGCTGTATTCGCTTTTGCGTGGGTTCTTTCTCGGCTCCCGGGCCCGCGTTGACTCGGCGCTCCAAGAGTTTCGGATCTTGCCGCCAGAGATACAGCGTGATGAGCGCAGTCGACGCTGCAAACACCAGCAGGTAGACCCACGCCTCCCAGAAGTCGAACGTCCATGCTGGAGCAAAGAGCAAGAGCCCTAAGCCGCCGAGAAGCTCCGCGAAGCCGAGGACGGTTTTTCTGGCCAGCGCGTTCACGACGGCCGCGGGCGCAGGCGCGCGTGAATCGCGCCCGACTCGACCGTCTCGCGCAGGCGCGTGAGGAGGCGATGGAGTTCGGCGTGGTCGCGCGAACCGAGCTCGTCGGCGACGAGCTTTTCGATCATCAGGCCGCGCGCGACGATTGCGCGATGGACGCGGCGGCCGGCGGCGGTCAGCGTCAACATGACCAGGCGGGCGTCGGCGGGGTTGACCCGGCGCCGCACGAGCCGCTTCGCGACGAGCCGCGTGACTGCACGGCTTACGGTCACCTTGTCGAGCGCGGTGAACGCCGCGACGACGTTCACCGAGAGATCGCCGTGGCGGCCGACGTGCGCCATTACCCGCCACTCGGCGATCGTCATGTCGAACTCGGCCGAGTACGTCACCGCGAACAGCTCGCTCACGCCGGAGGCAGCGACCGAGAGCTGGTACGGCATGAAGTCGTCGAGCTGAAAATCTTCGGGCGCCGGGTCGTCGGCGTGCGGCTGCGCGTGCGACACGGGCGAGCGTAGCACGAATCGCCGCGCCCGGCCACCCGTTTGACAATCGTTGCAACTGTAACGATAATGGCCCCATGCGCAGCGAGGCCGCTCTCTCCCTGGCCTATCAGTCTGGTTTCGGCAACGAGTTCGCGAGCGAGGCAGTCGCCGGCGCCCTCCCGCGCGGTCAGAACTCGCCGCAGCGCGCGCCGCTCGGACTCTATGCGGAGCAGCTCTCAGGCACCGCCTTCACCGTGCCGCGCGCCGAGAATCGGCGCACCTGGATGTATCGGATGCGCCCTTCGGCGGCGCACCCGGCGTACCAGCCGATCGACCCGGGCCGTATCCGCAGCGGTCCGTTCACCGAGGTCGCACCGAATCCGAACCGGTTGCGTTGGGACGCGCAGCCGCTGCCGACGGAGCCGGTCGATTTCGTCGACGGGCTCGCGACGCTCGCCGGGAACGGCGCGCCGCTCGACCGCGACGGCTCGGGGATCCACGTCTATGCCGCGAGCCGGTCGATGCGCGCGCGCGTCTTCTGCGATGCGGACGGCGAGTTGTTGATCGTGCCCCAGCTCGGCGCGATCGTGCTCGTCACCGAGCTCGGCCGGTTGGCGGTGGCACCGGGCGCGATCGCAATCATCCCGCGCGGGATGCGCTTCCGCGTCGAACTCGCCGAGGCGCACGCTCGCGGCTACGTCTGCGAGAATTACGGCGCGCCGTTTCGTCTCCCGGAGCTCGGGCCGATCGGTGCGAACGGTCTGGCGAACGCGCGCGATTTCCTCGCGCCGGTCGCCGCGTTCGAGGAGATCGACGAGCCGACCGAGGTCGTGCTCAAGTTCGGCGGCGGGCTCTGGTCGACGGAGCTCGACCACTCGCCGTTCGACGTCGTCGCGTGGCACGGCAACTACGTCCCCTCCACCTACGACCTGGCGGCGTTCAACGCGATCAACACCGTCAGCTTCGACCATCCCGATCCCTCGATCTTCACCGTGCTCACCTCACCGTCGGCGACGCACGGGACGGCGAACGTCGACTTCGTCATCTTTCCACCGCGCTGGCTGGTCGCCGAGCACACGTTCCGCCCGCCGTGGTTCCACCGCAACGTGATGAGCGAGTTCATGGGCCTCGTGCGCGGCGCGTACGACGCGAAGGAAGAAGGCTTCGTCCCCGGCGGCGCGAGCCTGCACAACTGCATGTCGGCGCACGGACCCGATGCCGCGACGTACGAGCGCGGGAGCGCCGCCGAGCTCGCACCACAGAAGCTCGACGACACCCTCGCCTTCATGTTCGAATCGAGGCTGATCTTCGTCCCGACGGCGTACGCGATGGAGAGCCCCGCCCTCCAGGCCGGCTACGACACCGTGTGGGACAGTCTGCGCAAGAACTTCCGCCGCTAGCGGCGTAGGGCGAAGAGTGGGGTCATCGGGAGGACGGCTTGGTCGTCGGCGTGCCCGACGTGACCATCGAGGCCGAGCGCGTCCTCGAACGTCCCCAGCAGGCTGAAGTGATTGTATTCGGTTGGGTCGCTGACGCCACGCGGCCCGTGGTTGGTGATGACGATGGTCGGAATGTGGCCGCCGCCGGGGTTGTGCGCGTCGGCGAAGCAGCACGACTGCTTCGTTCCGGCGACGCGGTCGCCACCGCCGTCTTCGTCCCACGTGATGACGATCGCGGTATTGCCGGTCTTCCAGAGCGCTGACCTCTGGATCGCCGTGACGAGATCGCGCACGTAGGCGTCACCGCGCCGAATCACCCCGTCCGTGTTCGAACAGTCGGCCGGAACGCCGGGACCCGCGCTCGCGCCGATGCCGTGCATCTCGTTGCACTGGTTCGGCACGACGAGCGCGAACGCGGGCGATACCGTAGTCGCGGCGCTGAAAAGGAGGAGGGCGCACAGCGCTAGCAGCGGTTTTGGTACGCGCAAGCGGCGACGTCAAAAGAGAGCTTCCATGATTGTAATTGGAGGTGCGGCGTATCATCAGGGCATCTTCGAAATGCCGATCTTAAGTGCGGTTTAATTCACTATTAAGAGCGGGTGAAGTTTCGCGCGTGCAGCGGCACGAAAAGACGCCAGGGGCTCGGCTGACGCGCTTCGAACGCAACGCCTCGTGCTGACTTCTGCTGCCCAGCCCCAAGCCGTTCCCGTCTACGGCGGCTTCGATTACGTGACCGTCGACGCCCAACGTCGCCGCGTCTATGCCGCGCACGGCGGCTCGCGCCGGCTCCTCATCGTCGACGCGGACACCGGCGCGATCGTCGGCCAGGTCGCCGTGGGCCAAGTCCACGGCGTCGCGGTCGACCCGGCGAACGGACACGTCTACGTCGGGACGGGCGACGACGAGGTCGCCGAAGTCGATCCGGTCGCGCTCAAGGTCGTCAACCACGTCGACGTCGGCGGCGCGGTCGACGCGATCGCCTACGACCCCTCGAACGGCCGGATCTATGCCGACGAGGATGACGGAACCAAGATGTGGGTCGTCGACGCGAAGACGTTCAAGATCGTCAAGACGATCACGATCCCGGGCCACAAGCCGGAGTATCTCGCCGTCAATCCCAAGACGCACGAAGTCTATCAGACCATCGACAACCTCCACGAGGTCGCCGTGATCGATCCGGCGACTCTGAGCGTCTCGCGCACGTTCCCCACGAACGAACTCACCCACAACCATCCGCTGCAGTACGATGCGGCGCTCGATCAGATCGTGACCGGCGGAACCGATGCGGCCGATACGACGAAGGGCCTCCTGACCACCTACTCGCCGAACGGCACGAAGCTCGGTCAACTCTCGTCGCTCCGCTTCGACCAGTGCGACATCGACCCGACGCAGCACATCGTCGCGTGCGCGGGCGGCGCCTCGGTCTCCCGGTTCCAGCTCGCCAAAGGCGCGGCGCCGAAACTGATCGACGTCACGCCGGTCAACGCGGGCGTGCACACGAACGCCATCGATCCGAAGACGCACGCCGTGTTCATCGTGTGGGGCGACCGCGACGGCAAGGGCGACTTCGAGCAGAAGCTCCTGCCGTAAGGCCTCAAAGGCTCTCGAGCGACAGCGGTTCGTCGGCGTGGCGCCAAGCACGCCGAAACGACGCCTCGACGCCGGGAGCCTTTGCGGGGTCGGTCTTCGCGAGCACGCGAGCGAGACCGAAGAGCGAGCGCGGATTCCCGGGATTGCGTCGCAAATCTTCCTCAAAGACCCGCTGCGCGTCGCCATACCGGCCGGCGAGCGCGAGTCGGGCTCCGAGCGACTCGCGGATCGGATAGTACCACGGCGGCGGCTCTTTCGACGCAAGCCCATCTTCGAGCGCGACGGCGTTCCGCAGCTCGACGATGGCGTGATCGTCGCGATGCGCCGCCTCGTCGAGCGAGGCGGTCAAGAGGCTGCGCGCGATGCCGGTTCGCGGATCGTTGTCATGGAGCGAAGAGAGCCACGCCAGGGTCGCGCTCGCGCCGCCGAGGTCGTGGGTCCCCGCCTGTGCCATGCCTTGCGCCCAGCGCCAGCGCAAGCCGGGTTGCGCGGGCGCCGGAAGCGCCAGGACCTCGCGCCAGCGGCGAAAGCGCAGATACGTCTCGACGGCTGCGCCGTTGTCGTTGACTTGGCTTGCGACCGCTCCCGCGACCTCACGCGCCTTCGACCATTGCCCGGACATCATGTAGGCGTAGTCGAGCACCTGCAGATCGTGATGGTAGTATCCGTTGTGGACGTCGCTGTGCTGCTGACCGAGATAACTCTTGAACATCGCGACGGAGCGCAGACTGGAACGGATCGCGGCGTCGTAGTCGCCGGTCCGCATGAAGATGTGCGCCGGCATGTGCGCGAGGTGTTCGGCTCCCGGCGGCAGCGGCAGGTTCGTCAGGTGCTGCGCCGCACGGAGGGCGGCCTGCGGGGTCGGCGAGTCTTCGTACGCGTGGATCAGGTAGTGGTTTGCGCCGAGCTGATTCGGGTCTCGGTGCAGCACGTCTTCCAGCAGGGCGAGGACTTGCCGCGTGTAGCGGTTCGGAGAACCGTCACGATGCCACATGTGGAGCGGCGTGAGGTCCATCAAGCTTTCGGCGTACAGCGTCTTGGCGTCCAGATCGCCGGAAAAGCGCCGCGAGAGGTCCCCCATCGCGTTCGCGTACGCGATCTGCGCACCGGGAATTTGGGCGGCGTTCGCGACCGCGTATCGCGCGGCGAGCGCGTCGACGTAACCCCGCTCCTCATCGTTCGCGTGAGCGCTCGGCGCGCGATACGCGGCGATCGCTTCGCGGCCGATGTTCACCCGCTGCAGATCGTACGCCGTGTTCACGTTCGGTCCGGCGGCCAGCGCGATTCCCCAGTAGGCCATCGCGAGCTTCGGGTCGGCACGCACGGCTTGTTGGAAGTGGAACGTCGCTTCTTCGGGGTTGAACGCATAGAGTAACGTCAACCCTTGATCGAACTCGAGCTGTGCGGCGGGTTGCCCGGTGGAGACCGGATGATGCGCGAGGGCGTAGCGCGGCTCCGACGCGAATGCACCGGCCGCGAGCGTCGACGCGGCGGCAAGGGCAAGTGACGAGCCGATGGTCACGAGGCGGATGATGTTCGGGAGTTTTATGAAGCGAAGCGGGTTCCTCATGACTGCGGTGTCCGGTGCGACCGAAGTCGCGGTCGCCCCTGCCCGCAGCATCGCGCCGCCGGCACCGGTTGAGCGGCCGCTTTCGCCGTACGGTGCGCCGTCGCGGTTTGAAGCCGGCGTGATTCGGCGACCGCGCGGTGCCTCGTCACCGGCGCTTACTCCTCTCGCTCAGCAACTCGGTATCATTACGCCGAGCGGACTTGCGTTCGTGCGCAATCACGCGGGTACGCCCACGCTCGATCCCCGCACGCATCGAGTGATCGTGCACGGTATGGTGAGCAGCGCGCTTTCGTTTTCGATCGCCGACCTGATGCGGTTTCCGTCGGTCGAGCGGATGCATTTTCTCGAATGCAGCGGCAACAGCGGGCGCGGCTGGCGCTCGCTCGGGGAGGGCGTGCAATATTCTCACGGACTGCTCTCGTGCGCGCTTTGGACTGGTGTGCCGTTGCGCACCGTTCTCGACGAGGCCGGCGTGCGGCCCGGCGCCGGGTGGGTTATCGCGGAAGGCGCGGACGGCGCGCTCTACGATCGGAGCATCCCGCTCGCGAAAGCGCTCGACGATGCGCTGCTCGTGTACGGGCAGAACGGTGAGATGCTGCGCCCCGAACAGGGCTATCCGGTGCGTCTGCTGTTGCCGGGATTCGAAGGATCCGCCAACGTGAAATGGCTGCGTCGCCTCAAGGTCGTCGGAGCGCCGGCCTACTCGCGCGAGGAAACCGCGCAGTACACGCAACCCGGCGTCGACGGCCGCGTCGAGCTTTTCAACTTCGTGATGGACGCGAAATCCGTGATCACCTTTCCCTCACCCGGAGATGGTCTTCGCGAGCCCGGATTCTATGAGATCCGTGGCTTCGCTTGGAGCGGTCGCGGCCGAATAACGGGCGTCGAGGTGTCGACGAACGGTGGAGCAACCTGGGCCGCCGCGACGCTTGACGAGCTGCGCGGCACCAAATGCCTGACCCGGTTCACGTTCCCGCTGCGCTGGGACGGCACACCCGTCGAGTTGCAGAGCCGCGCGACCGACGAGGCGGGTGCGGTGCAGCCGACCCTCGCGGCGCTCGTCGCGGCGCGCGGTCCCTCTTTGCGCTATCACGTCAACGCGATCGCGCGCTGGCGCATCGCCGCCGACGGCACCGTCAGCAACCTCGATGCGTGAGACCTCAGGGATGGCGACGCTGGCGTTCGTCGCGATCGTCGTCCTCATCGCGGCGGGGTGCGCCCATACCGCGAACGGCGCTGCCCATACCTACGGCCTCGGACGCCCTGCGAATGCGGCCGAGATCGCTGCGCGCGACATCGACGTGTCGCCCGACGGGGCCGGCCTGCCCGGCGGCCGCGGCGACGCGGTCGCGGGGGCGCGAATCTTTGCCGCCACGTGCCGGCGTTGTCACGGCGAAGGGGTCCGGCTCGACCCGCAGCGCTGGCCCTACGCCACGACGCTCTTCGACTACGTGCGCCGTGCCATGCCGCCCGATCGTACGGAGCGTTTGCGCCCGGACGAACTCTACGCCGTCACGGCCTACGAGCTCGCGATCAACGGCGTCATCGACCAGCGTGACGTGCTCGATCGGCAGTCCCTGCCGCGCGTCACGATGCCCGGGCTTAAGTCGTTCTTCAAGAGTCCTTAACAGGCAGATAACTCCCCGACGATACGGTTGCGGCGTTCGTTACCAAATCATCTGAGAGGAATTCATGCCTGCTCGTCTTCGCGTAGTAGTTTCTTTACTATGCGCTCTTTCGATGCTCTCGACCGTCTTCGCTGTGGTGCCGGTCGCGGCTAGCGCGCAGACGCAAACGGCGGGCGCGTTGACCGGCTCGCTCATCGATCAGGCAGGCGGCGTGCCGATCGCCGGCGCCGACGTGCTCCTGTTCCAGGGCACGAAGCGGATTGCCGCGACGAAGTCGATGCGGGACGGAACGTTCGCGTTTCCGCCGCAGCCGCCGGGGATCTACTATATCGAAGTTCGCGCCGAAGGGTATGAGGGTGTGCGCAGCGGCGATGTCGCGGTCGTCGCGGGCGCGACCACGACGGCATTCAACGCGGTGCTCCAGCGCTCGGCGACCGGTACGACGCAGCTCAGAGAGATCGGCCGAGTGAATACGACCTCCGCCGCGAGCCGCGTCTCGACGGCGACGACGATCTCACAGACCGTCTCGGGAGACATGCTCGCCCGAGAAGGCTTCATCCGCATCGGGGACGCGCTCAACTCGCTTCCCGGCGTCAACATCACCGGGATCAGCTCGTCGATCGGCGACGATCAAGGCATCGATATCCGCGGCTTCGGTCCGTCCGAGACGCAGGTGCTGCTCGACGGCCACCCCGTGGGTCCGTTCGGCCCCGGCAGCGGCGGTTTCTCGTTCCAAGTCTCGCCGAAGTTTGCGATCGGTCAAACGCGCGTGACGTACGGTTCCGGCGCTCTCGGGCTCTACGGGACGGACTCGATCGGCGGTACGGTGGACATGCAGACGCTCGAGCCGACCCGCACGCCGCATTCGTCCCTCACCGAGGGAATCGGCAACATGGGCCATTCGTTTTCGAACTTCAAGGCGACCGGTACGGTCGGCCGTTTCGGCTATGCGATCGCGCATGCCGTCGAGGGAACGTACGGTCCGTGGAAGCCGGCCCAGCGCGTACAGGACTCGGCCCTGGCCGCGGGCAGCGCCGGACCCGATTTCAGCTCCGCGAACATCGCCGCGAACACGTATTCGACCAGCGGCAACTATCTGCTCCGCAACGACTTGCTCAAAGTGCGCTATGGGATCGACGACAAGACCCAGCTGACGGTGACCGCCTTTTCCGCCAACTCGTGGGACGACAAGAGCGGCAACGGCGACAACTGCTTCAACACGAACGCCATCCAGCTCTACAACGCGCAGCAGACGATCGCCGGCGGCCCGACCACGTACCCCAACACCGCAGCCCCGGGCGATCCAGGATCGATCACGTGCAACGGTTCGATCGCGGTGAATACGAACGCGGGCCCCGCGTGCTACACCGTCCAGCAGTATGCCAACGCGACTACCGGGCTGGTCCCGGGCGGACCGGGCCCGTGGCAAGCGCATCGCGTGTTCGACCTGCACGGGAGGCTTACGCGACAAATCGGAAGCCATTTCGTAACGCTGGACAGTTTCACGAACCGCTACACGACGGACTACAACCGGAACCTCGCGGGCGGTCTCGACCCGACCGGCAAGTTTTATACCGGTGGATTCGACAGCCAGTACTTTCAGACGACGGGACTGCTGCTCAGCGACGACATTGCGAACGATCGCAACGACTTCGGGTTCGGCTTCTACTCACAGCACCAGCGGATCACCGGCGACAAGTTCCAGTATACGCCGCCGACCTACACGGTGCCCGGGATCATCGATCCGGGCACGAACGTCGGGATGATCGTGCCGACGCAAGAGTTCGGCCTGGGCCTGACCAGCTTCTTCGTCCGCGACGACTATCGCATGTCGGTCGCCACGTCGGCGTATCTGAACGCTTGGCTCAAGCATTCGACCGTGACGAACAAGACGACGTTCGATCCGCGACTCTCGCTGGTGTTCCACACCTCGCCGTCGGACGTCTTGCGATTGACCGGCGGCCGGTCGGACGGCGAGCCGTCGCCGCTGCTCACGGCCGCCACCCCGAACCTCAACACGACCTTCCAGAACATCACCAACCCGCCGCGTCCGCCGGGCCTCACGTCGGTCGGCTCCAGCAGCAACCCGAACCTGCAACCGGAGTCTTCAACCGACCTCGAGCTCGCGTTCGGCCACAGGTTCAAGGATGACACGATCATCCAGCTCGACGTGTATTCGAGCTTCGAGAAGAACCGCATCTTCAGCGGTCGCCTACCGGCGTTGTCGGTCCTCGGTCCGAACGGGATCCCGCCGTACTTGCTGGCTGCCTACCTCCACCAGATCCAGCTCGCCTATCCGAACCTGGTGTTGGGGCCTGGTCCGGGTCAAATCGGGATACAGGATCTGGCCGTCTCGACGAGCTTCAACGCTGCGAGCGCACGCTTTCAGGGTCTCGAGCTCGCCGGTCGCTACCGTTTCAACCGACGCGTTTTCGTCGACTACACGTACGATATCCAGTCGGCCGTGTACTTGGCCGTTCCCGACTCGATCCTGATCAAGAACCCGTTGGTTACCAACGGCCAGCAGATCGCGTATCTGCCGCTGCACAAAGCATCGGTCGGGCTCGACTTCAACACTCTGGGCGGCTTTCAGGCTCGGCTCGACACCTACTACCTCGGCGAGAACAACGGGTTCGGCCGCGGCCAGTTCTTCTACAGCAACCTCGGCATTTCGCAAGACGTGTCCAAGCACGCGACGGTGAATCTCGGCGTCCTGAACCTCTTCAACAGCGGGGCGTCGACCGTAAACGCCCTAGGCATCGCGCCGTTCGTCGCCGAGAATCAGTACAGTAACGACGCCAACGCGTTGCAGCAGGCAGCGAACCTCAGCACAACGCAAAACGGGCCGCTTCCTTTCCAGTTCACCGCCTCGTTGACGCTAAAGATGTAGAACGAGAACGGTACCCGGAAAAGCCCGCTGCGAAGTGGGGCTTTTTTGTTTTCGCCGGCGGGGGTTCTTTCCGTGCCCGCGAGAGGATAATGTTCCCTTAAAATAGACTTAATATTGCCTTAACTATCGTCCTTGGACGGCTGGTGACGCATGAAATGCTGCGGCGTTGTCGTCATGTTCCTTGCCTGCTTGCTCGCTCCGGGCGCTGGTGCCCACGCAAACGAACGAGCAGCCATGCCGTGGTCACTCGGCGTTCCTCGGATCATGCCGCGCGGCGGCGCGACCGAGCAAGGACCGCCGGCGTCGGTGGTGCTGATTTCGGGCGTGGTCGGCGCGAAGGCGGCGTACGGCTGCGGGGTCATCATCGGCGAGGACCGTTCAACCGTCACGATCCTCACGGCAGCGCACACCCTGCAGATACAGCGAGCGACCTTCACGACGGTCGCCGGCGAGCGGCTGCGCGTCGAGCGGACCGCGGCCATCGACGGCCACGACTTGGCTCTCGTCACCGCGAGTCGGCCCTGGCGGCCGCATACGGTGGCGCGCTTCGCCGGTGAACCGCGAGTGGGCTTGCGGGTCAGCGTCTGGGGTCCGATCGAGGACGAACCGTTTACTCAGCAGGATGGCGTCGTGCGGGAGATGGACCCGCGCGTGACCGACCCGCCGGCAGGCGCCTTTGCGATCGACTGCGCTTCGTGCGGCCATGGCGACTCGGGCACCGGCGTGTTCAACGCGCGCGAAGAGCTGGTCGGAATCGTCGTCGCGGGCTACTCGGCCGGGCACCGAAAGCTGTTCGTCCTCGCCGAACGGTATCGCCCCGACGCGACCCTGGCGGCCGCACCTGACGCCCCTTAAACGGACGTCGCGCGACTGATAGATCCAGGTGGCGCGACCCTAATCCTTGACGGAACCGGCCGCAGTCTGATACGGTCGCGCCCATGGACCGCCGCACGGCTATGATGACGATGTGCTGTTCCCCGCGAGGGACGGTGTAGCTCGTCGTCGCCTACCGGCGCATCGATGAAGAACTGCAGCGGCCCTCGCCTCCCGGCGGGGGCCGCTCGTTTTCCCCGGCATTCGCTTCGCTCCACGCATTCGTGAGAGGAGACCCACGATGAGCAGCACCCTCGACCCGTCCGCGACGCGCGGCTTCGAGACCGTCGCCCTGCACGGCGGCCACGACGGCGACCCGACCACCAAAGCGCGGGCCGTGCCGATCTACCAGACGACGTCGTACAACTTCGACGATACGGCGCACGCGGCGCGGCTGTTCGCGCTGCAAGAGTTCGGCAACATCTACACGCGCATCATGAACCCGACGACGGATGTGTTCGAGCAACGCCTGGCGGCGCTCGAATGCGGCGTCGGCGCACTGGCGGTCGCCAGCGGCCAGGCCGCGGTCATCTACTCGATCCTCAACGTCGCGCGTGCCGGGGACCACATCGTCAGCTCGTCGTCGCTGTACGGCGGCACGTACAATGCGTTCGTGCACACGCTGCCGCGCTTCGGGATCGAGGTCACGCTGGTCGACGCGTCCGATCCGCAGGCCGTCGCCGCCGCGATCCGGCCCAACACCAAGGCCGTGTTCGCCGAGACGATCGGCAACCCGAAGGTGGACGTCCTCGACGTCGCGGCGTTCGCGAAGGTCGCGCACGATGCGGAGGTCCCGCTCATCGTCGACAACACGCTGGCCACGCCGTACCTGCTGCGCCCGATCGACCACGGCGCCGACATCGTCGTGCACTCGGCGACGAAGTTCATCGGCGGTCACGGCACGACGATCGGCGGCGCGATCGTCGATGCGGGAACGTTTGACTGGACGCGCGGCCGGTTCCCCGATTTCACCGAACCCGACCCATCGTATCACGGCTTGAAATACGTCGAGGCGCTCGGACCGCTCGCCTACATCCTCAAGGCGCGCGTCCAGCTGCTGCGCGACGTCGGTGCGGCGCTCTCGCCGTTCAACGCCTTCCTGCTGCTGCAAGGTCTCGAGACGCTCGGATTGCGGATGGAACGGCACAGCCAGAACGCGCTTCGCGTCGCGGAATTCCTCGCGTTCCATCCGAAGGTGCGGTGGGTGCGATATCCTGGCTTGCCGTCCGATCCGACGTACGCGCGCGCCCAAACGTATCTCCCCAAGGGCGCCGGCTCGATCCTCACGTTCGGCGTCAAAGGCGGCGCCGAGGAGGCGCGCGCGCTGATCGACCGGCTGAAGCTGTTCTCGCTGCTGGCGAACGTCGGCGACGCCAAGTCGCTGGTGATCCATCCGGCGTCGACGACGCACCAGCAATTGAGTCCGGCCGATCAGATCGCCAGCGGCGTCAGCGACGACATGATCCGGCTCTCGGTCGGCATCGAGTCGATCGACGACATCCTGGCCGACCTGCGCCAAGCGCTCGACGCCGCTTCGTGACCGTGACCGCCCAGGAGGTCGAGGTCGACGTTCCGATCGGAACGCTCGAACTCGCTTCCGGAGAATCGCTGCCCAACGTCGTCCAGCGCGTCACGCGGCTGGGCTGCGCGCCGGCGCCCGACGGCTCGAACGTCGTGTTCGCGCCGCACGCGCTGACCGGCTCGTCGCGGGTGGCGGATTGGTGGAGCGGGATCTTCGGACCGGGAGCCCTGTTCGACCCGGCGCGCTGGTGCATCGTCGGCGTCAACGTCGTCGGCGGCTGCTACGGTTCGACTGGGCCGACGACGCTCGCACCGGACGGCAAGCGCTGGGGCCCGCGCTTTCCGGTGGTGACGGTCGGCGACATCGTCGAGGCGCAACGCCGCGCGCTCGGCGCGCTCGGTATCGAGCGGCTCGCCGTGATCGTCGGCGGATCGCTCGGCGGATTTCAAGCGCTGCAATGGGCCCACGCCTACGGCGGCGCGGTCGATCACGCAATCGTGATCGGCGCCTACGATCATCTGCGCGCGCAAGGGATTGCGCAGAACGGCGCCGCGCGCGACGCGATCCGGCTCGATCCGGCCTTCCGCGACGGCTGGTACGACGAACCGCCGGTCGAGGGGCTTCGCCTCGCGCGCGCGATCGCGACCCTGACGTACAAGAGCGAACACCTCTTCGAGCAGCGCTTCCGCAACCGCCCCGACCGCAAGGGCGGCGAGCCGGGACGCCGGCTCGACGATCGCTTCGACGTCGAAGGCTACCTCATGCATCAGGGCGATCTGTTCGCGGCACGCATCGACGCGAACAGTTACCGCACGCTCACGCGGGCGATGGATCTCTTCGATCTGCGCGGCCGCGAGCGGCCGGCGGGACCGACGCGGCTGACGTTCGTCGGGATCGCGGGCGACCAGCTCTACCCGCCCGAGCACGTCTGGTCGTGCGCGGCACGCTGGGCCGAGGCCGGCTGGGACGCCGCGTACCGTCATCTGCCGAGCGATCACGGCCACGATGCCTTCCTGGCCGAGGCCGGGAATCTCGCCGACCTCTTGCGCGAGGGGCTCGCTCGTGATAGGGTCGATCAATGGCCGCGTCCCGCGTGATTACCACCACGATGACCATGACGACTACCCTCAGCGAGGGCGGGTCTGGGTCGACGTCGGCGTAACGCGGACGCCAGCGACAACAGACACGGCCCTCGCCACCCGGCGGGGGCCGTTTTCATTTCCCGGTTTACCGATCATGGAGGCACTCGTGCACACCGTTCCCAAGGTTCTCTGCTCGTCTGAAGCGGCGTCGATTTCGATTGCGACCGCCACGACGCAGCGCGTCCACGGGATCGGCCTGCTCGGCTGCGGCACCGTCGGGTCGAGCGTCGCGCGCCGGCTCCTGGAACTGCATCCCACCCTCCTGCGCGGGATCGCCGTGCGCGATCCGCACAAGCCGCGCGCCGTCGCGTGGGAAGACTTCGACGGCGATCCGTTCGAGGTCGTCGACGATCCGGCGGTGCGCGTCGTCGTCGAGTGCATCGGCGGCGTCGGTTTGGCGCGCGAGCTGGTGCTGCGCGCGATCGCCCGTGGCAAAGACGTCGTCACGGCGAACAAAGACCTGATCGCGACCGAAGGCCCGTGGCTGGCCGCGTTCGCCGCTCGCACCGGCGCGACGCTGCGGTACGAAGCCGCGGTCGGCGGAGCGATCCCGATCGTGCGTGCGCTGGCCGGATCGCTGGGGACCGAAGACGTGCTCGAAGTCGGCGGCGTGCTGAACGGGACCACGAACTTCGTGCTCGACGCCATGGACGCCGGTGCCGCGTACGACGAAGCGCTCGCGCAAGCGCAGCACCTCGGCTTCGCCGAATCCGACCCGCGCGCCGACGTCGACGGCCACGACGCCGCGCACAAGCTCGCGATCCTCGCCGGGCTCGCGTTCCGCCGTCCGTCGACCTCGGGCGGCGTGTTGCGCCACGGCATCGCGGCGCTCTGTGCCGACGACGTGCGCGCGGGTGCGGAGCGCGGCTGGCGGCTGAAGCTGCTGGCGATCGCGAAGCGGTCCGGCGGGGAGATCGAAGCCGGCGTGACGCCCGCGTACGTTCCCCTCGCGCACCCCTTCGCGCAGCCGCGCGGTGCCGGCAACGTCGTGCGGGTGGTCGGCCGCGGCTGCGCGAAGGGG
>Ga0207416_1000148_pt1 | contig 128192 bp, 102 predicted proteins | sample PaiPotPPM11metaG_FD_184107 | JGI IMG/M metagenome (GOLD analysis project Ga0207416, IMG submission 184107) | Iron sulfur acid spring bacterial and archeal communities from Banff, Canada, to study Microbial Dark Matter (Phase II) - Paint Pots PPM... ...
GACTTGCGGCTTGATGTGCACAACCGCCGCCCCCTCCACCACCTCCCGCGGCGGTTGTGCACATCAAGCCGCAAGTCCACCTGATGGATGCGGGCAAACTCTTGCAACCGAAAGAGATTCCCAAAGACATTAAGATTATTAAGGAAGACGCGCCCGATATGGCCGGTGTACAAGGCGGAGTTCCAGGCGGCGTACCCGGAGGCTCGATGGGCGGCGTGATTGGCGGCGTCATCGGTGGCATGGGCGGAGCTCCGCCACCGCCGAAGCCGGCAGTTTCTCGCATCCGGCAGGGCGGCAACGTAACCGCGGCCATGCTGATCAACAGAGTCCAACCGATGTATCCGCCGCTGGCCCGGCAGACGCGCATCTCAGGCACTGTGCGCCTGCACGCGATTATCGGCAAGAACGGCGCGGTGCAGCAACTCGAAGTCATCTCCGGGCATCCACTGCTTGTGCAAGCCGCGCTCGACGCGGTGCGGCAGTGGCGCTATCGACCGACTCTCCTTAATGGCGAGCCAGTCGAAGTCGATACCACGATCGACGTGATATTCTCTCTGAACCAGTAAGCGGTCTGGCGTATCCGTCGTGGGACAGGTGCGCTGGTCCGTGTGGCAAGCTTCAAGCTTGGCAAACTCTCGCGTTGGCTCTGGGGAACCCGGAGCCATCAGAACTAAGGAGCAAAACGAATGGTAGCGACCTTGTTTATGAACGCGGCCCTGTTCCTGCAATCTCAGGCTACTTCCTGGGATATCCGGAGCATGTGGTCTTCTATGAGCACCCTTCCCCGGATCGTCGTTGCGATCCTTTTCATTCTCTCGATCTATTCCTTTGGCGTAATGATTGACCGTGCCTTGATGTACAGCGCGGCCCGCAAGCAGTCGCGCGTTTTCGTACAGCAGGTTGCCGGAGCTCTCAAGGAAGGCAAGCTGGACGAAGCGATCGCTATCGCCGAGCGAAACAAGAAAAGCCATATCGCCAAAGTCGTGGCCACCGGCCTTTCGGAATTCCAATCCGCTTCGCAGCAAGTCACCGACGCCGACGTGATCGAAGCGGCCAAGCGCGGCCTCGAGCGCTCCGTCGCCATCGTTCACGCGGAAATGAAGCGCGGTCTATCGGCACTGGCTACCATCGGCTCGACGGCTCCTTTCGTCGGCCTTTTCGGTACCGTCGTCGGCATCTTGAACGCCTTCAAGGGCATTGAAACCAGCCACGCTACCGGCTTGTCCGCGGTCGCCGGTGGTATCGCCGAAGCCCTCGTCACCACGGCTCTTGGTCTTCTCGTTGCGGTCCCCGCCGTCTGGGCCTACAACTATTTTACCAACAAGGTCGAGGCTTTCGACGTGGAAATGGACAACTCCTCGATGGAGTTGATTAACTACTTCATCTTGCGTCGCGGCGCGAAGAAATAAGGCAGCCCATGGGGTACAAACCACAAGTCGGAAGTCAGATGTCGACGCCCAATGTCATCCCGATGGCCGACATCATGCTTGTCCTGCTGATCATCTTCATGGTGGTCACGCCCATGTTGCAGAAGACCTTGCCTGTGGATATGGCCAGGGTCGACAACGCGCGCGAAATGCAGGATGCGGATAAGGATGACGCGATTATCGTGGCAGTCACTCGAGACGGAACGATCTACCTGAAGAATACAAAGATATCGAAGGATGATATCACCGGGCAGATTAAGGACATGATTTCCAACCGCCTCGATAAGACTGTTTACGTGAAGAGCGACGCTCGGGCCAAGTACGGCGACGTGGTTGCGGTCGTGGACGAAATCCGCTCCGCGGGCGTCGATCAACTCGGCCTTTTGACCGAGCAGAATGAATCACGCAGGCCGACGCCTCCGCCTCCGCCTCCGCCTTCCTCTCCAGCGGCTGACTAGAGCTCCTGGAGAGCTGTTTGGCGGAGTCCCGGGAGTATCGCACCATTCGTTTGCTGAGTCTGAACGGCCGCGCCGGATCCCACCCGGCGAGGCTTCATGGCCTGCAAGGCTGGTGAAACGCAGGCTGATAGGAGAATTTCAATGGGAATGGCTGTTGGAGAAAGTAAAGGCGGTGCGATGGCGGAAATGAACATCGTTCCGCTGATCGATATCTTGCTGGTGCTGCTCATCATCTTCATGGTCATCACTCCGCTCACTCCTCACGGCTTGGACGCTCTCGTTCCTCAGCCCAATCCAAACAAGCAAGAGGATCAGGATCTGGAGAATAAGACCGTGGTGGTCCAGGTGCTTGCCAACAACAAGCTGAAGATCAACAACGAAGACACCACTTGGGATGGTCTCGGTCCTCGTCTTGAAACGATCTTCAAGGAGCGCGCCGAGAAGATTGCTTTCGTCAAAGGTGACAACGATGTGCTGTTTATGGAAGTCGCTCGGGCCATAGACATCATGCGCGGCGCTGGCATCGACAGAGTAGGCTTGATCACGGCCAAGCTCGAGGCCGGTCAGTAAGCAGTTTTTGGAATTTCTTTCGCGGCGGCTGCATCTCGGCCGGCGCGGGGTGTGAGAGTCCTCCTCGCGGGGCAATCAACTTCATGCGAGGTGGCTCATGGGAATTTCGCTTGGCGGTGCAAAGCTCGGACCGGTCGCGGGAATGAATGTGGTCCCGCTGATCGATATTCTGCTGGTGCTTCTGGTCATCTTTATGGTGATCCGCCCGCAGGTTCTGGCCGGCCTTCCGGTGGACTTGCCCCAGCGAGCAGGAGTTGATGCGCCGGCGTCTCCGGGACTGATTGTCGTGCAGGTCTTCAGCGATGGGACTCTGCGCATCAATCAGGATCCGGTGCAATGGCAGGATCTCCACGGCCGGCTCGCGGAAATATTCAAGATGCGGGCCAGCCGCGTCGCTTTTGTCCGCGGCGACGGCGCTCTCGAGTTTGGCGCGGTCGCCCGGGCAATCGATGTCATGCGAGGGTCGGGAATTACGACGGTGGGCCTGATGACTCCGGAACTCGCAAACGCTCGCTAAATAGTGTAGATTGGCCCCTCGCAGGGCGGACGTGAATCCTAGCAGGGATGGATGCCTTCGATGACTGATGCATCAGTTCGTATTGCTCGCCGGACCGCTTCTCTGGCAGCGTTGTTGATCTTCGTTTTCGCCGTCTCGGGCTGCAACAAGCTCAAGGCCCGCGACCTCCTGAACAAGGGCGTTGTGGCCTTCAAGGCTGGCCAGTCGGACACCGCTATCGAGGACTTCAAGCGCGCCTCCGAGCTTGATCCTAAGTTGATGATGGCTCGCGTTTACCTAGCGACCGCCTACGCTAGTTTGTACATCCCCGGCGCGCCCTCCGCGGATAATAAAGCCCGCGGCGATCAAGCAATTAAGGAATTCAAGGATATCCTGGAGATCGATCCCAACAATTTGACTGCCATTGACGGCATCGGCTCGCTTCTCTTCCAAATGGCAGGCACGCCGCCGATTGACGAAAAAGGCTTCGAGGAATCAAAGACCTACCATCAGCGGCACATTCAGATCAAACCGGAGGATCCGGAGCCGTATTATTGGCTCGGTGTGATTGATTGGACGCTGGCCTACCGCGGCAATGGCGAAATGCGCCTGGACTATAACAAGAACAATATCAGGAAGCAGGTGAAGGACACGGATCCGCTCCCCGCTTCTGTCCGCACGGAATACGCTGCTAAGTACGGTCCTCTTGTGGATGAAGGAATCACTGACTTGCAAAAAGCCATCTCGCTAAGGCCGGACTACGACGATGCCATGGCTTACCTCAGCCTCCTCTACCGCCGCAAGGCCGACATGGTGGAAAGCGCGGATGAGCGCGCGTCCTTGGAAAAGCAAGCGGACGACCTCCTGGACAAGATCAAGGAGATCAAACAGAAGCGCTTGGAGCAACAGCAACAAACACCCTGAGTCGTCCCGCCGGCTTGGCGGTCACGAATCGATTTTCTAAAGATTAAAGATAAGAATAAAGCTAAGAAAAGGACGCCCGCGCTGGCTTCCCGTTTGTTTTTCCGCGCGCTTAGCCGGTGAGGCCGGCTCCGTCTCGCGCTCTGCCTCGTTTCGGGCTACACTATGATATGCCGTCGCCTAGTAATGTCCCGTTGAGCTTCCAGCGCGACCGCGCCCTCCGCCAGCTCGAACTCCGCTTCGAGGAGCTCCTCGAAAAGCTCCGCAAGAACCGTCCTTCTGAAGATCCCTGGGTCGTCCGCCGCGCCTACGAAATTGCTTCGGAACGCCATCGCGACCAGTTCCGCAGCTCCGGCGATCTCTATATCTCCCATCTGATTGAAGTGGCACACATCCTCGCGGATATGCGCATGGACGCCACTACGCTCACCGCCGCCCTTCTTCACGATGCCATTGAAGACACGGAATATCCCGTCGCTCGGATTGAGGAGCGTTTCGGACCCGACGTCGCTCGCCTCGTCGAAGGCGTGACCAAAATCAGCCGCATTAATATGACCGCCCCGGAGACGCGCCAGGCGGAAAACGTCCGTAAAATGCTTCTGGCGATGGTCAACGACGTGCGCGTTGTCCTCGTTAAGCTGGCCGACCGGCTCCACAACATGCGCACGCTCGAATACCTCTCTCACGAGAAGCAGCAGCGCATTTCGCGCGAGACCCTGGACATCTACGCGCCGATCGCGCACCGCCTCGGGATGGGCGTGATTCGCGGCGAGCTCGAGGATCTGGCCTTTCGTTTTCTCGAGCCGGAGGCCTTTCTCGCGCTCCAAAAAGAAGTTACGGAAAAGAGCCCCGTGCACCAGAGGTTTTTGGAGGAAGTCCAGGGCACGATTCGCACGAAGCTCGTCGAGAGCGGCATACCGGCGGAGTTGGAAGCTCGCGTCAAGGGCCTCTATTCACTGCGCGGCAAAATCCTTCGCCAGCAGAACTCCCTCGAGCAGGTGTATGACCTGCTCGCCGTCCGCGTCATCACGGACACGGAGCGAAATTGTTACGCCGCCCTCGGCGTCATGCATCACATCTGGCGCCCGGTGCCGGGCCGCTTTAAAGATTACATCGCCATGCCGCGCCCAAACCTTTACCAGTCCCTCCACACCACGGTTCTGCATGGCGGCCAGCCTTTTGAGGTGCAGATCCGCACGCAAGAAATGCACCGCATCGCGGAAGAGGGCGTCGCTGCCCATTGGAAATACAAAGGCGGCCAACCTGTTTCCGGTGACGACGACCAGCGCATCGCCTGGATGCGGCAGCTGATCGAATGGTCGCAAGAGCTGCAGGAACCCGGCGAATTTCTTTCCACCTTGAAAGTGGATCTGGCGCCCGTCGAGGTCTACGCCTTCACCCCCAAAGGACGCGTTTTGGAATTGCCTCGAGGCGCGACCCCTGTCGACTTTGCCTATTCGGTGCACACGGAAGTCGGCCATCAATGCGTGGGCGCAAAAATAAACGGCCAAATGGTGTCGCTGCGCCATGAGGTTGTCAGTGGGGACGTAGTCGAAATTCTCACCCAGAAGAATCATACCCCGAGCCGGGATTGGCTCAGCTTCGTCAAGTCCTCGCACGCGCGCAGCAAGATCCGCCAATGGATCAATCTCCATGAGCGCGAAGAAGCCACGGACATGGGAAAGAAGTTGCTCGAGAAGGAGTCCCGGCACTTCGGCCGTGGCCTGAAGAAAATTCCCCAGGCGGATTGGGACAAGTTGATTGCCGACTATGGTCTCTCGAAGGTCGAGGATATCTATGCCGCGGTTGGTTTTGGCAAATACTCCGCCCGGCAAGTTCTCTCTCGCTTGCTTGGCGAGCCAGATAAACCTGCGGAGTCCGAAGCGGAAGATTCGAAGCCGACACTCGTCAAGACTGTCAAACGCATGCTCGGGTTCGGCGAAGCCCCTTTAATCGTTAAGGGCCACGACGACCTGCTCGTGTACCGCGCGAAATGTTGCAATCCGATCCCCGGCGACGATATTGTCGGCTACATCACGCGCGGCCGGGGAGTCGCGGTCCACACGCGGGCTTGCCCGAACGTTCAGAACCTGATGTATCAAACCGAACGCCGCATCGCCGTTGAGTGGGGAAGCGGGACCGCGGCCACATTCCCTGTCCAACTCTCCATCCGCGGGAAGGACCGCGCCGGTCTCCTCGCGGAAATCACCGCGGTCATCAGCGGAGCAGGGTCCAATATCCAAAGTCTGGAAAGCCGCCCCGACCGGCAGAACGCCCGTATTGAGGCAAGCCTGGAAATCGTCGATCGCCGCCAGCTCGAGACCATTCTCGTCAACATCCGGAAAATTTCCGGAGTCTTCGGCGTCGACCGCGTTTACCAGGTTTAGTTTTCCACGCGTTTGCTCTCAGACGGGATACTGACATTGAAATTGCCGCTCTTTGCCGACCTGTACTTTCTGCCGGGTATCACCCAGGCACACTCCCCCGTTTCTTTCTTTGCCTCTCCTACAATGGAAGCATGCGGTACCAACGATTGCTTCTCGGTGTGTGTGTCCTCGTAGCGGCAGGTTGCCACCAGCATTCCCTCACGGACTACCGTCCGCTGGACCAGGCCGGGATGTGGTCCAGCGATGTTGAGCAACTCAAAGGGCTAAATGTCTCGGACCAGGAAATCGCGCAACTTGTCAAGCTAAAGCACGCAGGAATCAGCGATGACACTTGCGTCGAGCTGGTCAGCACCGCGCATGTTCGCAAGAGTCTTTTCATCAGCGCCGATTCCGCTGCGAACTTGGCGGGGGCCGGATTCACCGAGCAACAAATCCTCGAGATTGCGCGCGCCGGCCAATTAGACGCCATCAGCATTGACGCCGTGACCCTCAAGCTCATCGGCCTCTCCGACTCGACTGTGCAGCTCATTCTTCACCGCCATTTGACCGGCCAGCCGATCATGGCCAGCGCCGAAATCTCAGAGCTGAAGAACACTGGTTTGACGGAACGCCAAATCCTCGAACGCATCAATTCCGGAATGACCGACGAACAGGCCAAAAAAGAAATTCAGGCCCGCGAGCGTGCTCGCGATCACGCCAACACTTCTTTCGTCCGCGTGCGCGGCCGCAAACCGCGTTGACGCTTGCGGTTCCCCGGCTCCTCTGAGAGCCATTCTTCGCTTTTGCTTCTTCTCATTTCCCCCGCTACAATCGATTCGCTTTGGCCTCACGATCTAATCTTCGCCTGCTTTTTTGTCCGCTTCTCGTCGCGGCAGGTCTTTGGATTTCCTCCTGCGCCGCCGCGCTTGGTCCGGGGTACTCCATAGAGAAACAGGAAATCCGCGTCCAGTTTGACCCCGCCCCAGTTCCGCGCATTCGCGTCGACTCGGACTACCAGCTTCGCAACACGGGCAATCAGCCGATTTCTTCCCTGGAATTGCGCTTGCCAGGACACGGCCGCTTTCTCATTGCCGAATCGCGAGCCACTTGGGACGCCGCTTCCCTCACTGAGCAAAATGCGCCGGCAATTCCTCGAAACACTTTTCTTGCGCTTCCCCAAACGTGGAACGTCGGAGAGCGGCACACGCTGCATCTCTTCGCTGAATTTCATACTCCTGCTACGGGCGAGACGGGGTTCAGTTTTGCCTCCGATGCATTCTTCCTGCCTTCCGAAGGCTGGGCGCCGGAGCTGCTCCCTTCGCAAGGCTTCTTTGGCACCGGGGGACTTCCTCCAACGCCGTGGCGTTTGCAGGTGCGCGTTCCGGGTGGATTTCTCGTTCACACTAGCGGCCGCTCCACAAAGACCTCTCGCCACGGCGCCGAAATCACCGTAGAGTCCGTGCAACGTCACGAGGATCGCTATCCGTTTGTCGTCGCAGGCCTCTATAAACAAACAGATCTGGACACCGCTGCGGGCAAGGTCCTGGTCTGGACGCGCGCCACTGAAGAGGCTTCACGTTTGCAGCAATCCGCGGATGCTCTGGTTCTAGCCATCCGGGCTTACGACGCAGCCTTTGGCACCCGCGGCCGGAATGCGCAGCCACTCTGGATCGTGGAATGCCCCGTGGCGCTCGGATGCTTTACGGCGACCGCATCGTCTTACGCTAGCCTCCTGGATGCGCAGCCGGACGCCGTTTCCTCCGAGCTTGCTTCTGTCGACACTTTGATGATTGATTTGAGCGGCGGAGCGCCCAAGCTGGCTGCCGCCGCGCCTGCCCTGGCCGCCAGTTGGCTGGGTTACGGCCAGAACCCCGGCTTTTATGAACAGCAGCCTCCGCTTTCGGCGCTCCCGGCTTTTGCCTCCGCACTCGGACAAGAAGCCATCGACGGGCCTTCCTATCGCACCGAGACAATCCGCCGCGCCTTGCGTATGATTCCCAAGAGCGACGTTGCGCGTAAAACGGAAGACAAAACGGTTCTGCGTGCAAAAAGCCTTCTTTTCTTTTTCGCACTTCAGGATCGCTATGGGCGGGAGGTCTTCCGCCGTGCCATCGACCACATGCTCTCCGCTCGTCAAGGACGCGGCTTCAATCTTGACGACCTGATCGCTGCATTTGAGGAGGAAACTCATCAAAATGTCGCGGAGTTCGTGCGTTTGTGGATGAAACATCCCGGAGTGCCCGAAGAATTTCGCGCGCGTTTCGAAGTTTCTTCCGCTTCGAGGACCACCATTTCCAAGGAGACCATGCCATGAGAGAAATTGTTCTGACAGATCGCGGTCCAAAACCCATCGGTCCGTATTCTCAGGCCGTCAAGGTCAACGGACTTATTTTCGTTTCCGGACAGGTTTCCATCGATCCGAAGACCAATGAGTTTGTTCCCGGGGATATTCGCCAGCAAACGGAACGCACGCTTGAAAACATGAAAGCCATTGTCGAAGCCGCGGGAAGCAAGCTGGGACACGTCGTCAAAACGACCGTGTTTCTAAAAAATATGAGCGATTTCGCCGCGATGAACGAAATTTATGCGCGCTACTTTTCCGCTGCTCCGCCCGCGCGCTCGACCGTGGAGGTCGCGCGTCTGCCCAAGGATGCCCTCATTGAGATGGAACTTATTGCGACGATTTAAGCGGTTCAAAAATGCGAATTACGGCCGGTCAGGACTTTCCAAAGCCTCTTGGACCGCAAGGAAGGTCACTATGCCGACGGCCCCGCTTGCGTACCACACGAACCTGCTTTTCGCCGCTTTCAACGGAGACCCGCCAGGCCCCTTGGTCCCTGCTCCCTGTGGCGGCGGCTGGTTCTGTGCTTCTTCACTCGCAGATGGATCCAGCACGATGCGGTACGCGCTGCCTTCCGGTATCACACGAGAATCGTTACCCACCGTGATCGTCAGCGCTCCTCGCACGCATTTCACCAGCAATTGTTTTTCGCCCAGCACGGTCACTTGCCCGATGGTTGGTGCGTCGGACTTCGGCCTGATTACGGCCGTCGAAACATTCAGTGCAAACGCTTTCGCACTGGCCGTCGAGAAAATCGCCGATCCCCGCAGCAGCGTTGCCCGCGGCATTCCACTTTCTTCGCTGACCGTAGCCGCGGAAGACGCGGAAAGTTGAAAACGCGCCGCGCCAGCGCGCAACTGCACACTGCCGGCATCCGCCGTGCTCAAGTTGTCTCCAGCAAAGACTGTCGTGCCAACCGCTGCGCCGGTCCCGCTGACACTAGCACGGTCCGAGGCCACCACCGTACCGAGTGCGCTTGTCGAAGCGCCCCAGACCGGTGCCATCAGCAAACAAGATGCCAGAAACGCGGTAACAACTTTGAGCGAACGCGCCATTGTAGTCTCCAAGGGGCCTACTCGAAGGATACTCACCCCCTTTCCTCGCGTCAATATGGAATCGGCCATCGAAGTTAAATATATATCCCCTCCAACCAGCCACCTCCTCTGGCTGTAGCACGCTTCCGCTGCTACAATGCAAGCCAACACATGGCTGACTGGAAACAGATCACCGCCCGGATTCGTCGGGCCCGCACCGGCAAAGACCCCGTCGGGCAACTTTCCAATTTGTTTGAAAAAACGCGCGACGCCATGGTCGCCTTTGAGCTGGCTCGCTATTTCGAGACCACGGGAGAAAATCCGGAAGCCGCCAAATGGTATCTCGCTGCCGCAGACCGTTTTCGCAGGGCCGATTGGAAAATCAAAGCACAGGAAGCCGCCGTCCGGCTCGGGGCGGAAGTAACCGTCGTGGATCCCGCCCTTTCCTCCGGCGATGTTATGTTGCATCGCACTCCCGTTGCCGATCTCGAACCAGCGCATTCCCCGGAAGATACTTCCGCCGCGTCTCAATCTTCTGCCGCTCCCGCCGCTCCCGCTGAGCCCGTCGCCGAGGAGGCCCCCTCGGCACCCGCGGGAGAAGCCGCCGATTCTCCGGACAAAAAGCGCCGCCGTCGTGGCCGTCGAGGTGGCCGCAATCGCCGCAAGAGCGAACCTTCCAAGAGTGCCTCCTCAATCTCCGCATCCCGCACTGCGGAACCGGTAACTCCAACGAAGGGCTTGCCTTCGCGAGTATTCGACGAACCAAGTGAGCCCAGACCTTCGCGGGCCGCAGAGAGCCGCGCCATTCCTCCACTCCCCGTCGAATCCATCGGCGATCCGGGGGGACCGAGCGTGCGCGGTCGTTCCGGCGATCCCGGCCTATCCTCCAGACTGTCTCTCCTCGAAATGCAGCTACGCCGCTTGTTGACCTGTCCTCCCGTGAAACTCAGCGAAGCGGATCACGCTCCCGTCGGCCCTGGCGTTTTCGTCCTCACCGATTCCGATCTCACCAGCTACTACTACGTCGAAGCCTGCCAGACTCTGCGCATCGCCGTTGGAAATCTTTTGCGCGGTGGATCGAGCCGCCGCGGCGCGGATTCCCTCAAGCCGCAACTCGCCGAGCATCTCGGCATACCCGAATCTCGCGTGACAAAATATCTCGCCGATCACTGTGTTGTCCGCTGGCTTCAGCTGGATGAAGGCGCCTCGCACTTCGCCCATTTTGTCATCGCTGTCATCCGCCCCACCCTGAACGAGTAGCCTCCACGGACACGGCATTTCCTATTCGAAACACCGCAATTCCCAAAACCTGCAAACTTATAGCCCATTCGCCCTAGGAGTAACCCCCTCCCAGACTACCGCTCACTGCTCCTAGGAACCGTTCAACCCCCAATTATGACCGTTCAACACTTCTTTCTGGCATCCACCCCCCGTTACCGTCAAACTATAGGCGCACAAAGACTTATTGGACGTACCCATGGGAAATGGTACGGTTATTGGAGCCGGGGGGCTGTAAACGGCTCGGTTTTCATCCAATTCAGTGAGCAGTTGGGCTTCATCTTTTGAAAGCGAGGCTAGAGCTTTATGCCGAATCGTGTGGGGACGCAGATCCTGAGAACGTTCGACTGGGCGCTGTGCAAAACAGCCGCCGTCACTTTTGACAGCATTCAGTATTTCAACAAGCGCAATCCGAATCCCTCCGTCACGCCGCAGTGGTCGGATAAACCACTGCTCAAGTCCTGGGAAAAGACCAAGCCCACGCTCGGCTTCCCGCGGCAAACCGATTCTCTCTGTCCTGCATGCGTCAAAGAGGCGCGTGAAGCGATCATCGCCGGCAAAAAAGACTGGCGCGATCTGATGAGTGAGAAAGTCGGCGAAATCAAAGCGCAGATCATCGAGCGCGACAACGAGATTTGGATGGTCAAGGATTGCCCCATCCACGGCCACTATGAAGACATGATGGCAATCGATGCCAAGTTCCTCGACTGGATCGAAAAGCAGTTCCCTGGCCGCGACATTCCCGCGCATAACGACGAGGATCTTCACAAGCACGGTTCTTCGACCGTTCGCTACGGCCGCGGCTCCGTTCTAACCGTTGACCTTACCAACCGTTGCAACATGATGTGCGACCCCTGCTTCATGGACGCCAACCAAGTCGGCTACGTTCACGAACTCGGCTGGGAAGAAGTCAAGGAAATCCTGGACAACGCGCTCAAGATCAAGCCGCGCCGCCAGATGTCGGTGCAGTTCTCCGGCGGCGAGCCGACCATGAGCCCGCTCTTTCTCGACGCCGTCGCCTACGCCCGCAAGATCGGCTACAACAGCGTCCAGGCTGCCACCAACGGCATTGAATTCGCCAAGAGCAAGGAATTCTGCAAGAAAGCTTTCGACGCCGGCATGCGCTACGCCTACCTGCAATTCGACGGCATCGGCAACGACGCCAACAGCCATCGCCAAATCGGCAACCTCTTTGATGTGAAGCTCCGCGCCATCGAGAACATGCACGAAGCGGGCATCGAAATCGTTCTCGTCGTCACCATCGTCAACAACGTGAACAACGATCAGGTCGGCTCCGTCGTAAAATTCGCGATGGAAAATCCCAAGAAGATCGCTTTCGTCAGTTTCCAACCGGTCTCGTTTACCGGCCGCGACGAAGACATCACTCCGGAGCGCCGTCTCCGCCAGCGCTACACTCTTTCGCATCTCGCCAAGGACGTCAGCGCTCAGGTCGGCAAGGTTGAGCCCACGCGCGATTGGTTCCCCATCTCGTTCGTCAGCACCTTTGCTGGCTTTGCGGATATGGTCAAGGGCAACGAGTCCCAGTGGGGCTCGCTCTCCTGCGGTTGCCACCCTAATTGCGGCGTCGGCACCGCTCTGATGATCAACAAAGAGACCAAGGAATGGGCGCCCGTTCCGCGTTTCCTCGATGCCGTCCAGCTCACCAAGGACGTCACCGCCATTACCGACGCGGCTCGCGGCAAGAAGTTCTCCAACTTCATGATGGCCATGGCCCTTCTCAAGAACTATCACCCGTTCGAAGGACCCAAGGGCCTCACGCTAAGCGCTCTTTTCAAGAAGTTTGACAAAACGTGGGCGCTCACGAAGAAAGCCACCACCAAGTACGGTCGTACCTCTCCGGATCGCAAGATCGACGACGCCATGAAGCGCCGCCAGGATCCGTGGAACTTCCTCTTCATCGCCGGCATGTGGTTCCAGGATCTTTTCAACTACGACTTCCGCCGCACCGAAATGTGCATCATCCCTTACGCCACGCAGCAAGGCGAAATCTCCTTCTGCGCATATAACACGGGCGTTGGCTGGCGCCAGATCATCGAAAACATGCACAAGAACGCGACCGTCGCCGAGTGGTACAAGAACCACGGCAAACACGAAATCTATGCCAAGGGCAAGAGCGTCAACCTCCAGAGCTTCGAACACTCTCTGAAAATTGACGCCGATGACGCCTCACGCGTCCGCCACCTAGAACACGACATTCCGCAAACCGCCGCCGAAGAAGATCGCGCGCGCCGCAAGAAGGCTTTCGAAGAACAAGCCAAAGTCCGCGCCATCTACGAAGAGCTTGTCCTGAAAAAGCCCCAGTCTACGGTCGTTCAAATCGGCTCGGTCTCAGACATCGCCAAAGCCACACCAGCCAATTTCGCCAACGCAGGCAAGCCAGTCAGCATTGCCCCGGCCGCCGGAAACGGCAGCTCCGCGCCAAACGGCAACGGTCATTCGAACGGTAACGGCCACTCGAATGGCAATGGCAACGAGGCCAAAGCGCCCAGTACCTCCGAGAAAACCGCCGAAGCCGTAGCTGGCGACTAATAAATTCGCGCTGTAGGGACGAGGCTTGCCCCGCCCTACGCTCAACCGAGTATCCTGCCAACTCCGCAGTTTGTCTCTGGCTCCGGTTCTTCCCGGAGCCAGACGCATTTATACTCTGGTTTCGCCCATGCGAACGGGCACCATGAAGGAGTCTTCTCGATGAACTCACTTTCCGGACGCGTAGCGCTGGTCACTGGCGCAAGCCGCGGCATCGGCAAAGCCATCGCCTTGGCCCTGGCGGGTGCCGGAGCCGAAATCGCGGTGAACTATCGTGTCCAAGGCGAAGCCGCCGAAGCCGTCTGCAAAACAATCCGAGCCGCAGCCCGCAAGTGCATCGCCGTGCAAGCAGACGTCTCCGTCCCCGCTGATGTCGAGCGCTTGGTGAAAACGGTAGAAACCGAACTAGGCGCAGTCGGCATCCTCGTGAACAACGCCGGCATCGGCAAATTGCTTCCCCCCGATCAAGTCACCATAGAAATTTGGAACGAGTACCTCCGCGTTAACCTAACCTCCGTCTTCCTCGTCACGCAGCGCGTCCTCCCGGGAATGCGCGCCGCCCGCTGGGGACGCATCATCAATCTCTCCTCCGTCGCCGCCCAGTACGGCGGCGTCATCGGCCCGCACTACGCCGCCACAAAAGCCGGGATCCTCGGCCTAACCCGCTCCTACGCCTCGCAGTTCGCCAAAGAAGGCATCACCGCCAACGCCATCGCCCCCGCCCTCATCGAAACCGACATGATCGTCGGCCTCCCCCCGGAGATAGCCGCCCGCATTCCCGTCGGCACCATCGGCGCCCCGGATGAAGTCGGCCGCATCGCCGTCATGCTAGCCCAAAGCTCCTACCTCACCGGCCAAACCATCAACCCCAACGGCGGCCTCTACATGAGTTAACCCCGCTGAGGCCTCCACATCTCATGACCCGCATCCAAACCAAATTCGCCGCTTGGTTTGGACTATAAAATTGACGCCCCAAAAATCGGGCGTTAGACTCTCAGCATGGCCAGAGTCGCCATCCACGAGGCAACCACGCAGCGGTTGGCATCCCGCTCTTACAGGTTTACGGTGATTTTTCAACCGTTGGCTGGCGGGATTCAATCAGCTAAAGGCAATGGCCAAGCGCATTCGCGTAGGCGTTCAAAAAGCGACTCTGCCCACGGTTATCAGGTAACGGTCCCGCTCCTCCCCGGTCTAATCACCTACGGCCGTACACTCGGAGAGGCGCGCGAGATGGCCGCGGATGCCATACGCGTTCATCTGGAGGGCCTCCGTAAGGATGGCGAGCCCATACCCGATGAAACTACGGCCCGAACGGAGAAGCTTCGTGTAGCTATTAGTGCCTGAATGTCTCCGCGTCTGCCCGTTTTGAAACCGCGGGAAGTCTTACGCGCTTTGCTGAGGGTCGGATTTGAGATTCATCATCAAGCGGGGAGTCACGCGCAGTTACGTCATCCGCAGAAGCCGCATTTGCGAGTGACAGTTCCGAGGCATGATCGCTTCGATCTCCCGCTGCCTGTTTTGAAGAGCATTCTCAGACAGGCGGAGATGACAGTGGAAGAGTTTCTCGACCTTTTGTAAGAGACTTGTTTTACTAAGGAAAAACCTGGCCATGCCCATCTACGAGTATGTCTGCGACGATTGCCAAACCCTGTTCGAAAAAATCGTCATCAACAAGCAGCAAGAAATCGCCTGCCCCAAGTGCGCCAGCAAAAAAGCCACCATCCAGCTTTCCGTTTTCGCCACGGCAGGCAATGGCGGTTCCTCATCACCCACCGGCAGTGCTTCCGGCAGTGGGGGCGGCTGCTGCGGCGGTGGTTGCGGCTGCCACTAACCATCCGGCTTTCTTGCCACAACTTCCTCTCTGCGGTACGCTTTCGCCCCTCGCACAACTATGGCGCGTATTCACAAACTGCTTGAGCGAATTCTCCGGGCGGATTCCGACGCAAACATTCCGTTCTCTGGAATGGTTCAACTTCTGAAACTTCTCGGATTTCAAGAACGCGTCAAGGGCAGTCACCACATCTTCTACCGAAGTGGCGTCGTCGAAATTCTCAACCCCAGCCTATGGGAAGCAAGTGCAAGCCCTATCAGGTCAAGCAGGTCCGGAGTGTTATAATCAACTATCGCTTGGCTGGAGAAGCCGATGACTAAATACGAAATCATTATCTACTGGAGTGAGGCCGACGGTGCCTTCATCGCTGAAGTCCCCGAACTTCCTGGCTGCGCCGCCGACGGAAAAACGCACAAGGAAGCGCTAGCCAACGTCGAACTCATCGTCAAGGAATGGATCGAAACCGCGCAAGAACTTGGCCGCCCTATCCCGGCGCCTCGTGGCCGCCTTGCCTTCGCCTGAGTACGAGGCGCTAACTCAAAGTTCATGTCCATCACCACCGCCGAACAACTCGAAAAACTCCGCGCCTGCGGCCTAATCGTCGCCAAAGCCCTCCGTGCCATGACCAACGCGGTCCGTCCCGGCGTAACCACCGCCGAACTCTCGGAAATTGGCTCGCGCGTCCTAGCGGAAAACGGCGCCCAATCCTCTCCACCGCTCGTCTACAATTTCCCCGGCGACGTCTGCATCAGCATCAACGACGAAGTCGTCCACGGTATCCCCGGCCCGCGCACCATCCAACCCGGCGACCTCGTCAAGCTCGACCTAACCGCCGTGAAAGACGGCTACCACACCGACTCCGCCATCACCATCCAAGTCCCGCCCGCGCAAGAAAAATCCCGCGAACTAGCCCATTGCGCCGAACGCGCCTTCCGCCAAGCCCTCGCCGCCGCCCGCCCCGGTAATCGCACCAAAGACATTGGCCGTGCCGTCGAGCGCGAAGTCCGCCGGCGCGGCTTCCACGTCATCCGCGAACTAGGCGGCCACGGAGTCGGCCGCACCATCCACGAAGCGCCCAGCGTCCCCAATTACGCCGACCCCGACGCCCGCCATCCCCTAACCGAAGGCCTCGTCATCACCATCGAGCCCGTCATCGCCGCCGGCACCGGCAACGTCTCTCTCGACCGCGACGGCTGGACCGTCCGCACCGCCGACGGCAGCCTCTCCGCCCACTACGAGCACACCATCGTCATAACCAAGCACGACCCCATCCTCCTCACCGCCGCCTAATCACCAATGATTCCCACGCACTCCTCACTTCTGCTTTTCATAATGGGAGCCATCGTCCTCCTAGTCATTCCCGGCCCGGCCGTTTTCTATATCGTTGGCCGCAGCATCGATCAGGGCCGGCGCGCGGGATTCATCTCCGCGTTGGGCATTGCCACAGGCGCGCTCGTTCACGTGACTGCCGCAGCCCTCGGCCTTTCCGCCCTGCTCGTCTGTTCAGCCACGGCCTTCAGTGTTGTAAAGTATTTAGGCGCCGCCTATCTGATCTATCTCGGTTTGCAAAAGCTCTATCGCGGCGACTCGTTCGCAACATCGGATGCCCCAGAGCCTGCCAAGCTCAGCCGCATCTTCCGCCAGGGTGTGGTCGTAAGCGTGTTGAATCCCAAGGAAGCCCTCTTCTTCTTCGCATTCCTTCCGCAATTCGTGGACTACTCCCGAGGCGCAATCACCGCGCAAATCCTTTTCCTCGGCCTGTTGTTTATCTGCATGGGCGTGACCAGCGACACTCTCTGGGCGCTCTCGGCAGGAACTCTCGCCCAGCACTTGAAGCAGAACGCGCGTTGGCTTAAGGTCCAGCGCTACGTCTCCGGTGGCATGCTCATCTCCCTAGGTCTGGCCACCGCCTTCGCCAGCTCCTCCGCCAAAAAATAATCTGAATCTCCGCAGATTGCTGGTCTGCGCGCAATAACCTCATCGGGCACACTCCAGGTTGATAGCATCTTTTCCGTCAGCGCTCCGCTGCTCTTTACGCCGTAAAACGGTATACATCAATGAATGAGATTTTCCTATTCTCACCATCTGTGATATAGAATGACGGTGCGAGCGCTGGAGCCAGGCACGCCGCGACCCATTCTTTATCTTCTCCTGCGCGTTGCGTATCGTTTAGTCGACTCAAGTCGCCACGCAATTCTGAAGCTGACATGTCCGCGCGCAAAGGCTCTGTTAGCCTGATAGTGCAACTCGGCTGGAGTTCGTGACTTAAAAGGATTTAATGAGAATTTTATTGTACAACCCGGACAACGGTGTGACCCGCAACTTCATGCCGCATCTTTGGATGTTTCTGCTGCAAGCGCTCACTCCACCTGGCCACGAAGTGGTCCTGATTGACGGCAACGCCCAACCCATGGATGAAGAAGGTATCGCGCGCTACGTGCGTGAACAGAATATCGGGCTGGTCGGCATCGGTGCGATGACCAGGATGATCGCCAAGGCTTATCGCATGGCGGACGCCGTCCGCGCCGCCGGCGTCAAGGTCGTCATGGGCGGCCCGCACGTTACGGAAATGGCCGATGAGGCTCTCGGGCGTGACGGCGGCTCGCGCCATGCCGACGCGGTTGCTCTTGGCGAAGCCGATGAGACCTGGCCCAGAATTGTGGAAGATGCCGCCCACGGCACGCTCAAGGATGTCTACGCGCCGGTCGACGACTTTGGCCAGGAGCGCAAACCATCCCTCCAGCCTTATCCGGAAATCCCCTGGGACAAAATCAAGCTGGACCAGTTCAATGTGCTCCCAGGCATATTGCATCCCTTGCTCAAGCGCGTCGGCGCTGGTTGGGGAACCTTTCGAATTATTCCGGTCGAGTCCGGGCGCGGCTGTCCCTACGGATGCGAGTTTTGCACCGTCACGGGATTTTTTGGCGACTCCATCCGCTTTCGTACCAATGAAAGCGTTGTGAACGAACTCCTGCTGCTCAAAGCCCGCGCGAAAGCGGAAGGCGGCCAGATTGCCGTATTTTTCATTGACGACAATTTTGCCATCAACGTAAAGCGCACAAAATCGTTGCTCCGGGACATTATCGCTGCTAACGCGCAAGTGCATTGGGTCGCCCAGATCAGCGCCAATCTCCTTCGCGATGAGGAACTCGTCGATCTGATCGCCGCCGCGGGAGGCAAGTGGATTTTCATCGGAATGGAATCCATCGATCCGGCTAACCTTGCCGACGTAAAAAAAGGCTTCAACAAACCAGGCGAATATGCCGTGGTACTCGATCGCCTCGCCCGCCGCAACGTTTTTGCCATCACCTCTTTTATCTTTGGCATGGATAACGACACTCCTGGCGTGGCGGAGCGGACGCTGAAGGAAATTCGCTCCTGGCCGCCGGGGCTGCCCATCTTTGGCTTGATGACTCCGCTGCCTGCGACGCCCCTCTACAAGAGGCTGGAAGCCGCCGGCCGCCTCACGCGTCCCAAGCACTGGCAAGAGTTCATTCCCTTTGCCATGGCCCATACACCGCTGAAGATGAGCATCGACGAAGCTCACAACGAGGTGCGCATTGGCTGGGCCAGCTCTTACAGCCCCGAAGCAATCGAAAAAGCTGTGGATTCGCTGAACCACAAGCCGCTGGGTTATCGCATCAACATCCTTATTGCGCGCCTCTGCTTCCGGGGAATTTATTTTCCGCAAATGGGCCGCTTCGCTTGGTTGAAAGCGATTCTCGAAAATCGGCGCATCATTTTCAAACTTATAAGGCAAGGGTTTGGAGGCGGGCTGCACGCCCCCGCGCCGTCCGTCGCTACTCAGCAGGTTACAGAGCAGCGGCACTGAATCTGCGTATGTAACGGGTGGTTGTTACCCGCGATGAAGTCTTCTGCCTCATCGGCAACCCGTGCGCTGCACGAGCTTTCCCTGAGAACGCAATTCGCACGCCGTCCGCCGCTCTTCTTTGCGGCCCACAAATCCGCTTGACCTAGGAAAGCCTGACTAGTCAGTTCTTCGTACTATGTGCGACGAACTTCCACGCCCCACCAACGCCGAGCTCGAAATCCTCACCGTCCTCTGGAGCATCGGCCCTTCCACCGTCCGCGCCGTCTACGACGTCATACGCCGCCGCCCCGCCCAATACAGCACCGTTCTGAGGTTCATGCAGATCATGGCCAAAAAAGGGCTCGTTCGCCGCGATGAAAAGGAGCGCGCCCACATCTATGAAGCCTCAAAGCCCCGCGAATGGACCCAGCGCCAGCTCGCCGGTGATCTTCTCGAACGCGCCTTCAGCGGTTCGGCTAAGGCGCTCCTGATCGGCGCGCCTGATAACAAGTTCAAGCAAGAACACTACCGCCGCATCGCTTTCGCCAACCAGCGTTTTACCACCGCGCCCGGCACACCCGGCTGGCAAACCGATCGCGGACACATTTACATCGTCTACGGTCCCCCCGACGAGATTGACTCTCACCTGAAAAGCGCTAAGTATCCGGTCGCAATCGAAGTCTGGACCTACCGCCATGTGGATGGTGTCGGCAACAACGATTCCATCACTTTCGTCGACCACACCGGTCGCGGCGACTACCATCTCGCCCCCAGCAGCGCCCGCTAACCGCGATCCTCATCCCCCAGAGCCGTCGGGTGTCGCAGCAGAATCTGTACTCGTGCATCGAACCGTGAGCCACAATCGTCCTTGACGAGCTAGTGTCCCAGGCGTACCATACTTTCTGGGTAACACCGCCCGCGGACTCCGCCACGCCAGCCTTCCAGCTGGCGTTTTGCTTTTGGCGGCACAGGCGGAATTTATCCCGACCCGGTCGGGAGCCTGTGCGCTTCTCCCAGCCAGTGCCACACCTGCCCCGTCCAATTGCGTTTACATTCTCCGGCAAGCAGGGAATCGAGCAACCCCGCAAGTCCAACTGGGTGCATGATTTTGGCGCAAGACTAAGTCCTTTAGAATCAATATGTACGCGGCCTCTTCTAACTATTGATTCTAAATGACTTACGCAAACGTTAAATTCTTTAGATGCAACACTTACGAAAAACAGGGGGGGAGGGTGGAGGCTTCTGGGGGGGTACGGACCGGGCACATCCCTGACAGAACAGACCGGGCGCATACCTGACAGCCGTACCTCGGCTTGGTCAAGCAAAGCTAGATGCAAGTGTTGCGGGCCAGCTGCGGAAAGAAGTTATTGCCTCATTGCGGCCGCGAGTAGTCTTGGATGTTCGCGGGTACTGGAATCGCCGCATCGCCGCGCGGATCGCGTACCGGCTCGCCCGGTGTCCACTTGAACGGCAGCACGCCAGTCCAAGCACCACCGGAGTATTCTTCGTCGCTATCCACCGCGAAGCCGGTTCGTATTTTTGCCGATGCCTCCACAAGCGGCACGGCCAGAACCATTGTGCCTTTCAGCTCTTGCTCGCTCGGCGGCCGCACCGTCGCCCAGCGCCCGCGCAGCACGTACTCGACGAAATCCCGCATCGCCGCGAGCTTGGCCGCCGGATCTTCGATTGGTTCAGCTTTGCCCATAACCACCACGGACCGGTAATTCACCGAGTGGCCCGTCGCCGTCGGCGAAAAAACAATTCCGTCCAGCAGCGTCACGCTCAGGCAAAACGGCGCTCCGCTCCCGAGCGTCTTCATCAACCGACTCGCTGTTGAGCCATGCAAAAAAAGTTTGTCGCCCACGCGCACATAGTTCGTCGGCACAACAAACGGCGTTCCATCCACCACGAACCCAACGTGGCATACAAATGCCTGGTCCAAAATGTCGTAAACCGTCTGCCGTTCGTAGTGCGCCCGGTCCGGCTTCCGCGTAACTTTTGTTCGTTTGGTAGGTGTGAAGTCGCCCATGAAACGAGGCTAGCGCCCGCAACGCGAACCTGCAAGCGCCAAAGTGGCACAGGCTTTAGCCTATGTTCTTTTTTCGCCAGGAAAAAGAGACAGGCAAGCATGCCTGTCCCACTATTGCTTTTCGGGCGCAGGCTTGGCCGCTCCCATCACCACACGGAACCCGATATATTCCGGTTGCGGCTCGCAGCCCGAATTAGGGTCTGCAGGACAATCGGCGCTTCCGCCGATGACCTTCCCTTTGCCGTCGCGCGTCATGACCCACTCGGCCACATTACCGCCCAGATCATAGATGCGCTCTTCGTTTTCTTTGCCGGCGCCCGGAAAGCTCCCGACTTCTTTCAGAAGTCCGCCCGGCGCCGGGAGAGTATCCGCCGATTTCCGCAGGCTTACCGTGTCCTCGGGATTAGGCGCATAACCGGCCCAGTAGTCAAGTATGTTCTCTCCCGCGCGATTTTCGTAAAGGCTTTTCACTTCGTCTTCATAGGCAATTCGGAAGGTAGGATTGTTTCCCAGTTTGGGGAGCCAAGCTGCGTAAGCCTTGGCTTGCTCGAACAAGATTCCGTTGGCTGGATAATTTTCCGTGCCCGCTGGAAACTTATGATTTTTGTCAAAGGCGGCGTATTGCGCTCGCGTAACTTCAAATCTGCCGATACTCAAGTCGCCGCGGTGCACCAGTTCCGGCATGATCAAGCTCGGCTCCGGTTGCAGGTGAATCAAGCCATCCGTGGATGGCTTGCCACCCTTTGGAATTCTTAGAGTTGTTACTTGAACTCCATACAGGCTTCCGGCTTTTTGAATTTTTTCGCGTGAGAGCGAGTCCGCGAGTAAGGAATCCTTCTTCAGTGATTCATCCTCCGGCTTGGCCGTCTTGAAGAAGTATTTGTCGAACCAGGCAACTTCGTCTTCCACCTTGCGGATTTGATGCGTCAGCTTCTGCGGGCCGTGCGGCTCGCCCGGGAACACGACGAATTTCACTGGAACCTTGCCGTAATACTCCAGCGCGCGGAAGAATGACCAGCTTTGTGCCGGGGGAACATTGCGGTCCGCCGAGCCGTGGAAAATCAAGACCGGCGCTTGCACCTTATCCATTTTGAAGAAAGGCGATTTTCGAATGTAAAGCTGCGGATCTTCCATCGGCGATTTGCCGAAATAATACGAGTCAAACGAGTCGCCGAAGTCCACGTTGCCCCAATCGCTAATCCATTCCACGTCGCCCGCGCCCACGCTCGCTACTTTGTAACGCGCCGGATACGTCGTGATCAAATTGATGGAAAGAATGGAACCGTTCGACCAGCCCAGCGTCGCGACTTTGTCTGGATCGGCCATGCCCTTGGAAATCAAATAGTCGACGCCCATGTTGATGTCTGGCGTTTCAAGGTCGTAATACTTGCCGCAGCAAATCGATTCCACCCACTTCAGCCCGTAATTCGCGCTGCCGTGATAGTTCGGCCGAAGCACGAACGCGCCGCGCTGGGTCAGCAGATTGACGGGATAAGCCCAATTGTCGTCCCACGCGTCCGAATCCCAGCCCGTCGGGCCTCCGTGAATCGCCGTGATCACCGGATATTTTTTCCCGGCTTCATAGTTCGTCGGGTAATAGAGAATGCCTTCGACTTCTTCATCAAGCGAACCTTTCCAGCGGATCACTTCCGTCTTCGCAAAAGCTCTCCCAGTCACGAGCTTTTCATTCAGTTTCGTGACTTGCACCGGCGAAACAATTCTCGTTCCATCGAGCTGCGCGCGATAAATCTGGGGCAGCTTGCTGGCCGTCGAAGATTCATAAACGATAGTCTTTCCGTCTTCGCTGACCACGAACGCCTGCATGTTCCGAACGTGCTCGCCGCTGAGCGATTCGCGGCGCCACGTCCAGCCCCCCGCCGTTTTTTCCGCCGTGTAGCGCGCCGGCTCTGTGTGGCTCCCCGCCGCGAGCTGCGCAATAAATCCGTCGGGCGCGCGCTCGAGTTCGAAACCCAGACCGTTCTCCCAACCCAGGGGAATCTCCATGGATTTCCCCAAAGCCAAATCATAGAAATAGCCTTTGAGGATTGTGGCGGTGAGAAACTTCGGATCGGTCGAATAGGGCGCCAGGGCGTAAAATCCAGATCCGTCCGCGGTCCACTCGAAGTTGTAAGGACGAACACGCCCTTCTGCGAAAATTTGTTTTTCCGTGCCATCGTTCAAGTTGTGAAGGACTGCTATCGGCGGAACCTTTTGATCGAATGTGTAGTGCAAGCTTCTCTCGTGCGAGGCTACGGCGAATTTTCCATCCTTCGAGATGCTCCAGCTTCCGATCCAATCGGCGTTCGTCGTCAGCCGCGTGATTTTCTTGTCCTTCACGCTAATCTTGAAAAGCCTAACCGGCGGCGCGTGATCCGCGTCATCGACAACCTGGGAATCGTCTTTCTTTTTCTTCATCTCCTGTTCGTACAATGCGGGATCTTCCTCGGCGCTGTAGATAATCGTGTCCTTGTCCAGCCAATCGATTTGATGCGGCGCGCGCGCCAGTTCCGTCAGCACCCACGGTTCGCCGCCGTGCGGATTTATGAGCCAAATTTGCATCGGCGCAGTGTCCGGCTTGGCCTGCGGGCGCGCTCGCGAGCTCACAAATGCGATGCGCTCGCCGTCCGGCGACCAACGCGGATTTGAATAACGATCGCTGCCGCGCGTGAGCTCGATCTCTTCGCTTCCGGTGAGGCTCGACAAATAAAGGTTGGAAACGCGCGCGTCTTTTTCCTTGTCACCGGTCGATTTCACCCACACGAGCCATTTGGCGTCTGGCGAAATCCGCATTTGCCCGGCGTATTCCTGGAAGACCTCGTCTTCCGCTTTCCACGGCTCCGTTTTCGCCGCGGTTGTTGCGTCGTCCGCCCGCACCATCGCTGGAGGACGCATGAAAACCGCGGCCGTGCATATGCCAGCCAACAAAATTCCCGCCACAATCCATTTTTGTCGTTTCATCTCGCCCTCGCTTGGAATCGAAATCGAATATCCCGCAACTGTCACCCATCTCGGCAAGTGGCAAAGGATAGTCCAATTGACGGCGATTGGGAATCGTGTACTCTTGTCTCCACCAAACCGCATTGAGGGCTAAGAATGGCGAAAACTGAGCCGATTTTCACGCGCGCGACGTTTCAATTTTTCCGCGACCTGGCGCGCAACAATCGCAAAGTGTGGATGGACGCCAATCGCGAACGCTACCAGCAACTCGTCGTGCAGCCTTTCCGCCGCCTGCTTGAAGAGCTCAGCCCCGCCGTCTTGCAGCTCGATGCGCGCTTCGACACCACTGGACGCACGGGCGCGAATTTTTCGCGCATCAACCGGGATATTCGTTTCGCGAAAGACAAGACACCGTATCGCGCGCAGATGTATTTGAAATTCTCCACAGCGTTTCGCGGCGAAGGCGAAACCGGGCAGCTGTACACAGGAATTTCCGCCGACACGGTTACGGCCGGTTTCCGTATCTATTGCGGCTCGAAGCGCAAGGATTCCGCGCTGGGCCAAATCGCGGAACCGCACGTGCTCGCACAGCCAAAGTGGATGGCCCAACAAAAGAAGCGCCTCGGCCGTCGCTACGAAAGTTACTGGTACGCGATGGAGAAGGGAGAGTGGAAGCAGCATGACGGCTGGCCCACGGCCCTCGATGATTGGAAAAAGCTTCAGGCCTGGATCGTGCGGCGCAAGTTAAAACCCGCCGGCGCCACGCGGGCCTCTTTCCCACGTGATATCGCAAAGATATTTCGCGAGCTCTACCCGCTGCTGCGATTTACTTCCCTGGACGATTGAGATTCAAAACGAAATGAGGAATCGATGAAAAAAAGAGCTGCACATTTTTCGAACGAGATCAAGCTTGTGAGAAAAGGTGCCACGGCAGCGGCGCTTGCTTTGCTCATTCCATGCTGCGCAAGCACCGGTGCTCGCGCGCAAGAGCGGGCGGCGGCGAAAGATTGGCCGACGGCGGCTCCGAAGGAGTTTGGCATCAATGCGGAAAAACTCGCCGCCTTCGACGCCGACCTTGCCAGCGGGAAATACGGACTAGTGGACAGCATGCTCGTCCTGCGCTGCGGCACGGTCGTCTACGACAAAACGTATCAACACGATTACGGCAAGATTTACGGCGAACGCGCCAAAAAAGAAGGCCCGCTGAATCACGATCTGCAAGGCCCCTACAACTATTTCAGCACGGACTTCCATCCTTATTACCACGGCAGCGACATGCACACGATGCAGTCGATATCAAAAACGGTTACCTCGGTCACGATTGGAATCGCGAGGACGCGGGATGATTTTACCGCGAGCCTGGACGCGCCCATTCTGCAATTTGTTTCAGTCCACAAAATCGGAAACCTCGACGCCAGAAAGAAACGCATTACGGTGCGAGACCTGCTGACGATGACCGCGGGCCTCGAGTGGCACGAAGATCTGCCGTACGATGATCCGAAAAACTCCGCCGACATCATGGAAGCGAGCCATGACTGGGTGCAATACGTGATCGACCAGCCGATGGCCGGCGAACCGGGCAAAGAGTTCGTCTACAACAGCGGCGCGACCGAACTGCTGGCGCAAATCTTCAAGAAAGTCACCGGTAAAGAAATCGATGACTACGCGGAGGAACATCTCTTCAAGCCCCTGGGCATGCACTACTACTGGAAACATTCCCCCACGGGATTGCCGGACACGGAGGGCGGCCTGTATCTTTCTGCTCAGGATCTCGCGAAAATCGGCCAGCTTTACCTGAAAGGCGGCATGTGGGGAGGGAAAGAAGTTGTTTCACCCTCGTGGATCAAGGAATCCGTGGCGCCTTACGTCGCCGTTCCCGGCAGCGACTGGAAATATGGGTATTTGTGGTGGCTGCAATCCTTCGGAAGCACGCCCGAAGATGTAGCGTGGACTGCGCGCGGATTCGGCGGCCAGCAACTGCTGGTCGTGCCAGAGTATGACATGGTCGCCGTTTTTACCGGCTGGGACATCTTGCCATCAAACGAGAAACGTCCGCACGACTGGGTTCCGCGCCTGCTGGACTCCGCAAACCGATTCTACGGCTGCACGGAATAGCGGCCGTCGCGAATTGCGCCATCATGGCGCCCAGAGGCGGAGGCCGATGAGGTGCCATGAGGCGATAAAGATAGTCATAGTGCAGCACGCCAGTGCGACGAGCATGGAGTGAACGCGCGTACCGCCATGAATCTCATTTTTGGGAACGCGAAGGGCTAGTAAGAGACCATAGAGCGAAAGTAGCGGAAACAGGATACTCAAAGCGAAAACTCCCCCGGTCCAAACAGTAAACTTTCCGGTATCCGCGCCGCCGAGCTTTGTGAAGCAGAAGAAGAGGGCGATGAAACTCAGCGTCGCGAGAAGCGGTACCGCGCGCACCGCGAGGTGTTGCACACCTTTCATGCCTCCAAAAAGCTTCCGCAGAATCCAGACGGCCGCGAAGAGCAGGGAAGTCGCCATCAGCACGACGCTGAGGACAAGAAGAGCAATCTGCGCATAAGTCCATGCAATGGTGGTGCGCACGCCGTAGGAGAAGCCCTCCAGTCCCTGGCCGGAGAGCACCATGTGGCCTGCACCGTCCGTGGCAAAAATCGTCGTAGCTTCCGGCTCCTTTTCGCCGCGAAAGAGGTGCTTGCCGACAGGGACCATAATTGTAGGCTTGCCAAAGAGGCCGGAGCGCGTGAGCTGTCCATTGATGACGCGGACGCGAAGGCCGCCGGACAGTTCATCGAGGAATGACAATAGTTGCGACCGCGGCGCGCGCGGCGCGTAGTAGCCGGCGAATTTCTCCAGCTCGGCAGTGGGAATCGAGACCGCAGCCTGCTGTGGCTTCGGAAAATCTTTGGACAGAAAATCGATAGCCAATTTGTTCAAATCATTCAGAGCCTGGCCCGATTGCGTGCTGTTCAAGAGCACTACGTAGCCCCAATTCTGCTCCGGCATGTAGCGATAGGAGGAGATAAATCCATCGATCCCGCCATCATGGCCGTGGGTAACGACTCCCCCGGTGACTTCGGTGTAGTTCGCGAGGCCGTAGCCGAGGCGCAGTCCATTTTTCGCCGCCAGAGTCGTCTCCACCGATTCCATGCGAATGATGGAATCCGGCTTCACGATTTGCACATCGCCCGATTTTCCGCGACGGAGGAGGAACTGCACCAGCTTGGCCAGTTCGCCGGGCGAAGCTTTTAGATCACCCGCGGGGCGCAGATAAATGTACGGATAGCCGAGCGCATGAGGCGGATTGCCATCGTAAGCGGTGGCGAGAAGCGCCTTGTTAGCATCGGTGAAAGGGAAGTCAGCGTTCGCCATGCCCAGCGGACGCAAAATTGTTTCGCGAATATATTGATCAAACGGAGTGCCGGTGATTTTCTCGATAAGGTAGCCGGCGATGCCGTAGCCCGGATTGGAATAGGACATGCGCGTGCTTGGAGGCCAGCGAACATCTTCCGGTTCGTGGAATCTCTTGAAGACATCGAGCAGCGGAAAATTGTAAGGATCTTTGAAGTTGTAGACCTCCGCAGCTTCCATGTCGTCAAATCCCGCAGTGTGTTCGAGCAGATTTACGATGCGCACGGGGTTGGTGGACTGCCATCGGTTTTTGACGGGGATCTCCGGGGCAACATCCTGCAGACGCGCTTCCAGATTGATTTTTCCTTCTTCCTGGAGTTTCAAGAGCGCGAGCGCGACGAAGGATTTGCTGATCGAACCGACGCGAAATTCCGTGTCGCAGGTGACATCACGGCCGGAAGCAACATCTGCTTTCCCGAAGCCGCCGCACCACAGCAGCTCGCCGTTCGAGACGAGCGCGACGCCAGCGCCTGGCAAGTGAGCCTTACTAAGAACATCTTTCATCGCATTCTGCAGCTCTTGCAGCGTTTTTGGATGGGGCAAATTTTCTTTTTGCTGAGCGCCGGCGATTGGCAGTAGCAGAAGAAGCGCGGCGATGCTCAGGCACACGGTGAGCCGTGGACGGGCTGGGCGCATGGATGCTCCTCGAAGCAGAGATGTCAAGGTCGAGCCAGCATTCTATAGCGGACCCGGCGCGGCACAAGCAAAATCGCAGGAAAGGGCTGGCCGCGCGTTGTGATTTGTATCGATTGACGGTGCTGCCGCACTCGAATACGATGCCGCGGACCGATCTGCCATTTTCGCCCGTCCAATGCGAGGAGCGTGTCGCCGATGGAATATCGCTATCTTAGTGCGAACAGCTCCGTGATTCTGTCTAGCACTTCCTTCACGCCGGCTCGAGAAAATGAAGCGCGCTCTTAAATTTATTTTTTGGCTGGGCGTGGCCATCGCGGGAGCCGGCGCTTTGGGCGCGATTGCTTTGCACCGCGGCGAGCCGTTGAATGCCACGTGGTTTGTCGTCGCGGCCGTTTGTTGCTACATGGTTGCGTATCGTTTTTACTCGGCGTTTATTGCGGCGCGACTGCTGGCGCTGGATGACACGCGCGCCACGCCCGCCGAGATTCATGATGACGGGCGCGACTTCGTGCCCACCAACAAGTGGGTTCTCTTCGGGCACCATTTCGCGGCAATCGCCGGACCGGGCCCGCTCATTGGCCCGACGCTTGCCGCGCAATTCGGTTATTTGCCGGGCACGCTGTGGCTGATCGCCGGCGCTGCGCTGGCCGGGTGCGTGCAAGATTTCATTATTTTATTTTGCTCGATCCGGCGAGACGGGAAAACGCTCGGCCAGATGGCGCGCGAAGAGGTAAGCGCGCGCGGCGGATTGATCGCGCAGCTCGCCGTGCTGGCGATCATGGTGATTCTGCTGGCCGTCGTTGCTCTCGTCGTGGTGAACGCACTGAAATCTTCGCCGTGGGCGACGTTTACGCTGGCGATGACCATTCCTATCGCGCTGCTGCTTGGCGTTTATTTGCGCTTTGTGCGGCCAGGGCGCGTTCTGGAAGCTTCTTTGTTCGGCGTGGCGCTGGTGCTCTTTGCGGTGGTGGCGGGACAGTGGGTGGCGGTGTCGCCGTCGTGGTCGCGCGCATTTACCTTCGGCGGCGTTTCGCTGGTCTTCGTGATCATCGCGTACGGCTTTGCGGCCGCCGTTCTTCCGGTATGGCTGCTCCTCGCTCCGCGCGATTATCTGAGCGCGTTCATCAAGACCGGCGCGATATTTTCTTTAGCGGCGGGAATTCTGCTCGTGCGGCCGCAAATGATGATGCCGCCTCTCACGCGATTCATCGATGGGACGGGCCCTGTTTTCGCGGGGAAAATTTTCCCATTTTGCTTTATCACTATCGCGTGCGGCGCGATCAGCGGTTTTCATTCGCTGATTTCCTCGGGCACCACGCCCAAAATGATTCTTCGAGAGAGCCATTCGCGGCTGATCGGCTACGGCGCGATGCTGCTGGAATCTTTTGTCGGAGTAATGGCGATGGTCGCGGCCTGCGCGATGCCTCCCGGCGTCTATTTCGCGATCAACAGTCCCTCGAGCATTGTCGGCAGCACGGCGGAATCCGTGGCCGCCACCATCAGTGGGTGGGGCTACCATCTCGACGCACAGACCATGACCAACCTTGCGCACTCTGTGGGCGAGCAGACTTTGCTCAATCGCGCCGGCGGTGCGCCTTCGCTGGCCGTCGGGATGGCGCAGATATTTTCGAACACCATCGGCGGTGAACGGCTGCTCAGCATCTGGTATCACTTCGCGATCATGTTTGAAGCGCTGTTTATACTCACCGTGCTCGATGCCGGGACGCGCGTGGGCCGCTTCATGGTGCAAGAGCTCGGTGGGCGAGTCTGGAAACCGCTTGGGCGCACGGGATGGATGCCGGGGATTTTGCTTTCGAGCGCGATTATCGTGGGAACGTGGGGCTATTTTCTGTATCAAGGCGTAGTCGACCCGCTGGGTGGAATCAATTCGCTGTGGCCGCTGTTCGGTATTGCCAATCAGTTGCTGGCGACCGTGGCGCTGGTTGTGGCCACTTCGATTCTTCTGAAGATGAAGCGGCTGCGGTGGATTTGGGTAACGCTCGTGCCCACGGCATGGCTGGTTGCGGTGACGATGACGGCGAGCTATCAGAAAATTTTCGCGCCCAATCCCGATCTCGGGTTTCTCTCGAAAGCGAATTCGCTCGCCGCGCAGATCGCAGCCGGGCAGATTCCCGTTGCGAAAATCGCGGAAACCCAGCGGCTAATCTTCAACCAGCGGCTGGATGCCGTGGTGACGGCGACGCTCGCGCTGATGATTCTTGTGCTGCTCGTGGAAGCCGTGGCGCAGTGGTATTCGATTTTGAGTCGCCGCCGGGAGCCGGTGCTGCACGAAGCGCCGTATGTTGCGACGCAGTGGGCTCCTGGTTTTACCGGCGTGGCGCACGGAGACGACTAATGCATCGCGCGGCAAAATTCGCAAAACGCTCGCTTCGCCGGTTCTGGCGCGGCTTGCGGGAATGGTGCGGCGACGCCGCCTACGAGCGCTATTTGCATGCAAGAGGCAGGCAGGATGGGGAGCAGCGCACGCTGAGCGCTGAAGAGTTTTACGTCGAGCAAATCAATCGCCGCTATTCGCGGCCCAACCGCTGCTGCTGAGCCAGTTGCTAAGGATGCTTGCCACTTATCTCGCCATAGGACTAGAATCCCCATCAACTGTTCGGCCCACCTATTTTCTACCTGACGGAGGAATGTATGGCTATCAATCTGGATAAGCTTAATGAGTTTCTTGGCAGAGCCCTTGTCGATTTTGGCGCCACGTTTAACGCAGCGCTGATTCGCATCGGCGACAAGCTTGGTTTGTACAAAGGACTGGCGGCGGGCGGTCCGCAAACGGCCGGGGAACTGGCAAAACGGACTGGGACAACCGAACGGTACGTTCTTGAGTGGCTAAGCGCGCAGGCCGCCGGCGGTTACGTGACGTACTATGCAGCCACCGGAAAATTTCACCTCAGCGAAGAACAGGCGTTCGCGATGGCGGACGACAACAGCCCCGCGTTCATGCCGGGGGCGTTTCAAGTGGCGCTCGCGGCGATCAAGGCGGAGGAGTCGCTGACCGAGAGATTCAAGACGGGCGAGGGACTTGGCTGGCACGAGCACCATGCCGAACTCTTTGTGGGCACGGAGAGATTTTTTCGTCCGGGATATGCCGCGAATCTGGTCGCCGCCTGGATCCCGTCACTCGAGGGTGTCGATGCGAAATTGAAAAGTGGCGGGCGCGTCGCCGACGTGGGTTGCGGTTTGGGCGCATCTACGATCTTGATGGCCAAGTCCTATCCCAAATCCGAGTTTTCTGGATTCGATTACCACGACAAATCAATTGAGACCGCGAAGCTGCGCGCGCGCGATGCCGGCGTGGGCGACCGCATCAAGTTCGAAGTGGCCAGCGCGAAATCGTTTCCTGGGAAAGACTACGACTTCGTGACCTTCTTCGATTGCTTGCACGACATGGGCGATCCTGCGGGCGCTTCGGCGCACGTGCACAGTCGGCTGAAGAAGGACGGAACGTGGATGATCGTCGAGCCGTTTGCCGGCGACAAGCTGGAGGACAACCTCAATCCCATCGGCCGCGCGTTTTACGGTGCTTCCACGCTTTTGTGCACGCCCGCGTCGTTGTCGCAGGAAGTGGGGCTAGCTCTTGGCGCGCAAGCGGGAGAGAAGCGCCTGCGCGAAGTCGTGACGAGCGGCGGCTTCACGCGATTCCGCCGCGCCACGCAGACGCCATTCAATCTGGTTTTCGAGGCGCGGCCTTAAGCGCGGGAGAGCCAGCCGCGCAAATCAGAACTCTTCGTCGTCCTCGCCGTCGCGCTTGATGACCGTGGCTTTGTGGGTGATCTTTACGCTGTGGGTGCGGATTCCTGCGATGATCGCGCGACGCGTTTCCACCGGAAGCATTTCCGGAGCGAACACACCGGGTTCGTCCCGGCGAAAATCTTTGATGAAGAGCGCAGCGACGTGAGCGGTGGCGTAGGCGACCGGTGTGGTGTACCGGCCCTGCTGGCGGATCTGGTAGAGCGTTGGGAACATGGCGTCGGTGCGGATCAGCAAATGTTGATCTTGTTTTGCGCCGCGTTTCACGCCGCGCACCAGCACCGCGGCGGCGAAGCGGGCATTTTGCAGCGCACCTTGGCGGATCAGCTTGGCAATCATGCGGGGCGACGACGTTTGCGGGAACCGCTGCCGGACGATTCCGCGGGACTTTGTTAGTTTTCCCTGCTTATACCAGCGGCGCAGCCTGTCGAACTCGTTCCCGCCGATTTTCACGTCGATGTTCCGCATTGGAATGGTGTACGGGAGCGTCGCGACTTCATCCTGAGCAGCGAGGACGACATTCGCGTATCCGATGGGATCCGGAAAGCGAAATTTCTCCAACTCAGCGAAGCGTTTTTCCATGCGGAATCTTCCGTCGCGATAAACGCGCGGGTTGGAGATGGCTTCATCAAAGGAGACTTCGGGCGACCATTGCGAAATCGGATCCTCGCTTTCCGTGCTTTCGTAGAGGCGGACCTGAACGGAATAGACTTCGTCCAGCATTTCCGCCGCGCGTTTGACCAGGAGGTTCGTCAATCCTGGGGCCGCTCCAGAATTGATCAACGCGGTTCTGTTTTTTTCTTCAAATCGTTTTGCGTAGGAGAATTGCTCGGCTTTGAATGGGTTGCGCGTGAGGTGGGAACTCAGGTCCACGTAGTGCGCACGAAGGCGAAGCGCGGCTCGCATCACAATCTGATTAAAGACGCTCGCCGAGGCGTTGACGATAAGCTGGCAGCCGCGTGCCGCGCGCACGATGCCGCGCAAATTTCTGGCGTTCACTTCGGCAACGGCAATCGTGCTTCTTTTGCCCAGGAAGCGCCGCGCGCGAACGAGGTCACGGTCACCGCACCAGACAGTATGTCCTTGACGTTGGAGCAGCTCTGCCAGAAGCGAGCCGGTAGCGCCGGCTCCGAGAACGAAGATCCGCATGGCGTGGCAAAAACTCTATCACACACTGTGCGCGAGAAATCGCGGATGTCTTAAGGGGTTGCCCGATGTTGCGGTGCGGATGCACCTCGCAGGAGGCCCTGGTGCTCAGATCCTCATCGAGGTCGGGCCAGTGGATGCCGTATCCGCCGCCTGCAGTCTTCCAGTGGTTAAGCTGATCCGCAGTGGCGTGGCGGAGCCTGGGGTACCAAGCGAGAGGCACACTGATGACTCTGCCATCCTTCCATGTGACGCTGAGCGAGTCGGCAGAAAAGCTCACGCCAGCTACGCGCTCATCAGCTTTCAAAGCCAAAATGCCCCTTCCATGCCTGATTCTACAGAATTGCAGTCTTTTTCGCATAGGCATACACTAGGCGGTGTTACTCCGACCCCGTTTGCCTAAGGGAGATACAACCTAAGGCATGCGGGGCGACGCAAAGGCGGCACGTTTGCCGTCTTAAGGCTCAGGGTTCGGGTGGAAACGCCCGCGCCTCCCGAACTTGGAAAGGAGCGTACTCGACGGAAAACTACACATTTCCGTTGCGCGCCCGCATCCAAGCATTCGGATCGGGCGATTTTGTTTTGCGTAAGCGGAAAGAGGGATTTCGGGCAGCCCCGTCCAACCAGAAAAACACGCCATGACTCTTCAAGACAAATTCGGCCGGCAGATCACCGACTTGCGAATTTCGATCACGGACCGCTGCAATTTCCGCTGCGTGTACTGCCGCTCGGCCGATCCCGAAAATTACCGCGACCACGACGAAATACTTTCCTGGCCGGAATTGGACCGGCTCGCGCACATTTTTCTACGCCTCGGCATCCGCAAGATACGCATTACCGGCGGCGAGCCCCTCGTTCGCGCCGGCGTCGAGGATTACATCGCGCGGCTGCATGCGCTGGGCGTCGAAGACCTCTCCATGACCACCAACGGCCACTTGCTGGCGGAACGCTGCGAACGCCTGATGGAAGCGGGGCTGCGCCGCATCAATATCAGCCTCGATTCGCTCGATCCCGGAAAGTTCGAACGCATCACGCGCACAAAATCCTTCGCAACCGTGATGCGCGGCATTGACGTCGCGCAGAAATCGCGGCTGGCTCCCGCGAAGGTCAACGCCGTGCTGGTGCGCGGGCTGAATGACGACGAAGTGGAATCGTTCGCCGAATTTGCGCGCGAGCGCGGCGTGATTATGCGCTTCATCGAGTTCATGCCTCTGGATGCCGACCGCACCTGGACGCGCAATCTCGTCGTGCCTGCCGCGGAAGTTCACCAGCGAATTCATGCACGGTGGCCGCTCGTTCAAATCCCGCACGAGCGCAGCGAAACGGCGCGCAAATATCGCTTCGCCGACGGCGCTCCTGGCGAAATCGGACTTATCGCGCCGGTGACCCAGCCCTTTTGCGGCCATTGCTCGCGCATTCGCTTGACCGCAGATGGAAAGCTGCGCACCTGCCTCTTCAGCAAAGAAGACCACGATCTGCGCGGGCTGCTCCGCGAAGGAGCGCAGGACGACGATTTGACGACCTACATCCAGTCGGTGGTCAATGAAAAGGAAGAAGGACATCGTATCAACGCCCCGGATTTCATGCCTCCCTCGCGTACCATGGTTTTTATCGGCGGATAATGGAATGCTTTCCCTGGGGCATGTCTCCTTGAGCGCATAACGCTCGACCACGTGATAACTTTGCGCTAGCATCGAATTAAGCCGGACAGAAAAGGCAGAGAAGGAACGGACACTCGCATGGCAGACGAAGAAGACGACGAAGAAGAAGACGAAGGCGAAGGCGAAGGCGAAGAAGAAGAAGGGCAGGACGAAACGCCCGAGCCGGAGCCGCGGCTCTTCACCCTCACCGAAGCGGAACGAGCGCGGCGGGAGCTTGAGCCTTTTCTCGTGGAAGCCATGGATTGCCGGAAGAAGTTGTCCGGCCTGGAAACGGATCTCTCCGCAGTTTCCGCGCGGATTATGATGATGGGCGGCGTGATCGTCCCGTATGAAAAACTGGCCGCTTTGCGAGTGGAGCACCAGCATCTCGCAGTGTTGCTGAAAAGCACGCTGAACCGCATCCTCGAGACAGGCTGCCTGATCAAGGACCTCGACGTGGGCCTGCTGGATTTTCCCGCCGTGATCGACAATGAAGACGTTTATCTCTGCTGGAAGCTCGGCGAGGACCGCATCCGTTTCTACCACCGCCAAGACGAAGGATTTTCCGGGCGCAAGCCGATCGACCCACGCGACACCGGCCCCGGAGACATCGTTCAATAGCCGGTGCGCCGGCGTGCGTTCCTTTTCCGCAAGCGTTTGTACACTTTCCAGGACGGCGCCAGCCTCCAGTGCTTCGCCAACCGAAAGGATCTTTCTTGTCGTCTCATCCCGAAAATCGTCTGAAGGATTCCGCCAGCCCGTACCTGCGTTCGGCGGCCCACCAGCCCATCGATTGGCACGAATGGGGCGATTCCGCCTTTGCGCGCGCGGAGTCGGAAGACAAGCCCATTCTTCTGGATATCGGCGCGGTGTGGTGCCACTGGTGTCACGTCATTGACCGCGAAAGCTACGAGAATTCCGAGATCGCCAAAATTATTAATGAAAATTTTGTGGCCGTAAAAGTGGATCGCGACGAGCGGCCGGACGTCGACGCGCGCTATCAATCCGCGGTGAGCGCGATTTCCGGGCAGGGCGGCTGGCCGCTGACTGGATTTCTGCTGCCCAATGGAAAGCCTTTTTTCGGCGGCACATATTTTCCGCCGGAAGACCAAATGGGCCGACCTGGCTTTCGCCGCATTCTACTGGCGGTTGCGGATTCCTATAAAAATAAGAGAGCCGAGCTAGTTCGCGCAGCTGATCACTTGGCGGATGCCGTCGCTCAAGCCGAAATGTTTACGGGAGCGCGGGCCGAGTTCGATCCCGGTGTCGTCGATGCGCAAATCACTTCGGTCACGCAGCAGTTTGACATCAAGAATGGCGGATTTGGCCGAGCGCCAAAATTTCCGCACGCCTCGGCCGTCGACCTCGTCCTGGAGCGCTATCAACAAACAAAAGAAAGGCATTTGCTGGCGATGATTGAGACGACGCTCGAAAAGATGGCTCGCGGCGGCGTTTACGACCAACTCGCCGGGGGTTTTCACCGCTACTCCGTGGATGAACGCTGGCTCGTCCCGCACTTCGAGAAAATGTCTTACGACAATTCGGAACTGCTGCGCAATTACTTGCACAGCTGGCAAATGACGCAGAATCCCATGCTCCGGGAAACCGCGGAAGGCATTATCGGCTGGGTGAACGAAGTTTTGTCCGACCACGTGAACGGCGGCTTTTACGCCAGTCAGGACGCGGACTATTCGCTGGATGACGACGGCGACTATTTCACGTGGACGCTCGACGAGTTGCGAGCCGCGCTGCTGGCCGACGATGCACGCGTTATGGAGCTTTACTACGACGTGGAGCCGCACGGCGAGATGCATCACAATCCGGCGAAAAATGTACTGTGGATCGCCCGCAGCGCAAGCGACATCGCAAAACAACTCGCTCTCGACGAGGCCTCCGTGCGGCTAATCATCGCGAAAGGCAAAGGGATGATGCTTGCCGCGCGCAAGCCGCGCCCAACCCCGTTTGTTGATAAGACGATGTATGTTTCGTGGAACGCGATGTTTGTTTCGGCCTATCTGGACGCCGCGAGAGTGCTTGCCGGATCAACGAGTGAAATCTGTCGCAGTTTTGCTTTGAAAACGCTGGACCGCATGCTTAACGAAGCGTGGAGCGTGCCGCGCGGCTTCAGCCACCGCATCGGAGGCCCTGCGCTTGACGGATCGCTCGACGATCAGGTTTTCAGCGTTCTAGCTTTGCTGGATGCGTACGAGGCGACGCTCGACCCACGCTATTTTGCAGCCGCACAAAAAACAATGGACCTTGCCATTGCGCGCTACGGCGATGCGGAAGGCGGCGGCTTTTTCGACCGCCCTTCCGACGCCGCGCCCATGGGCGGCCTCGACGTCCGCCGCAAGCCGTTTCAGGATTCGCCCACACCTGGCGCCAATTCCGTCGCGGCGATCGCGCTGATTCGCATGCACGCGTTCACCGGCGATGAGCGCTATCACAACTTTGCGCAGAAAACCCTAGAAGCCTTCGCCGGAATCGCGCCGCAGTACGGGATGTTTGCCGCGACGTACGGCCTTGCAGCTACGCTTTTCGCGCACCATCCATTGCAGGTCGTCATCACTGGGCGCGCGGATGATCCCGTCGCGCAAGCTCTCGAAACCGCCGCCTACAGCGTCTACCGTTTCGGTAAATCCGTTCTGCGGCTCACGCCGGGCGCTTCCCTCGTGAATCTCGCCGGAGCGCTCAAGGAGACGTTACCGCACCTCCCCGCAGACAAAGCACTGGCCGTTGTATGCGCGGGACAAACCTGCCTGCCGCCCACCAGCGACCCCGCTCAACTGGCCGCGCTGCTTGAGAACGGCGCCGCCGGAGCAGCAAGCTCCTAGCCCGCCCACACCGATTGAACGTAGGAGCGCAGCATGCAGCGCCGCGGCTACCTCTCGCAACAACTCTTCACGCGCGCTTTTCGCTGGTTCCCCCCGGCAAAAAGAAAATGGGCACGAGTACGAAGCCCCGTGCCCACTCTAATATTGTGCGGTCGATTCTTGTCGCGAGACGAGCTACTTCTTGGGCCGCGATTCGGGCGGCACCATTCCGTTGATGCGGTAATACACCACGAGCTGGCCGTAGTGTTCTCCTGAGTGTTCGATCAAGGAATACGCGAGGTCCGAGAGCCGGAAGGTTTGGTGTCCCAGGACCACCGTTCCCGCCATGCCCGCATCGCCCTTGTCTTTGATAAGGTCCGCTCCGTCCTCGACGGACCTTTTGACGAAGGCTACGATCTGCTCCTTGGTCTTCAATTCGTCGCGCTTTGGATCGTCGTCAAACCTTGCTTTCTTCCCCACGGCATCATCGGTGAAGAAGTACATCGATGCGGAAGCGTGCAGCAATTGCGCGACAAACGTCCGCGATGCCGGATTCGGTTTGTAGTCGTACTTGTCTTCCGGCAAATCCTCGGCGATGGCAATCAACTTTCTGCCGATGTCATTCCATGCCTCCAAAACGGCTTGCGACGGAGTCGGCACGGGTTTTGTTTCCGCGGCCTTTTTCGCTTCCTGTGCCAATGCGGGCATCGCCGCGAGCACCATGGCAACCAGCAGGGGCCCCCATTTGTTAAGACTCTTCATCGTTTCTCTCCTCATTTTTACTTTCTTCCTAGGCCTGCTGCGGAACGGCCTGAGCAGGCACACACTCTCTGACGGGCCTCGCGGCCAAGCGTTTCTCTCCTTGGCAGGCGTGCGCCTGTCCTATTGGCCGGGTTTCATCATACCCAGAACGCTTCCGAGCATCATGAAAAATCCGCCGGGACAGACATGGTAAACTTATAGCTCGTCTCTGGGGGAACCACATTTGAATTGGACCTGGCTGTTAGTGCGCATCGCGATCGGCCTCGGCATCCTGGGGCTGCTCTTCTTCTCCCAGCGCTTCTGGTATCGCGCGATTTGGCGGGTGACGTCCAATTGGGGCAGCCGGCCGCTCCGCGTTGCAGCGCGCTTGATTCACGTAACCATGCTGGTGCTGATCATCGCCGCGACGGCGGACAGCTTTCGCATGGGCCGGCGCGGCTACCTGGTTCCGACCGACAACATGATTACTGTGTTCGCGGGGTTATGGTTTTTCAGCGCACTTTTCGCGTATCTGGCGGTAAAAATTGTGCGGGCCATCGATCGAATCTGGGGCTGGCTGCGCGCTGCCTATCGGCTCAAAACCAATCGAACACCTGCGCGAGCTTCCGTTGCATCAGCAGCGGTTCCTGCCATGACGGTGTCGCGCGCCTCGATTCCGGCCGCCGCGGAACTGCTTCCCAACCCGTCGCGTCGCTACTTATTTAAGACGGCCACCGTGCTCGCCGGGGCCGGACCGTTTCTTACCGCGATGTATGGTTTTGCGGCCGAGCGCCTGGACTACCAAGTACGGCGAGTCGAAATCCCGATTCCCAATCTGCCGGCCGGGCTCGAAGGCATGAAGATTGTGCAGATCAGCGACATCCATCTGAGCAGCTACATGCCGCGCTTGCAGGTTCGCCGCGCCGTCAATATGGCCAACGATCTGGGCGCGGACCTCGCTCTCGTGACCGGCGACTTCATCACCGGCCCAAGCGACCCGATCGCCGATTGCATTGACGAAGTGCGCGGGCTGCGCGCGTCCCTCGGAGTTTGGGGCTGCAACGGCAATCACGAGATTTATGCTCGCGCGGAAGACAAGGCGCAGGCCCTTTTCGCGCAGGCGGGAATGAAGCTGCTCCGGTACGAAAATGCGCAAATCCAATTCAAGGGCGCGTCGTTCAATATCATCGGCGTCGATTATCAGCGCGAGCGCACGCCTGGCGGACGCAGAGTGCAAATGCTCCAAGATCTCGAACCGCTGGTGCGCCGCGACATGCCCAACATTCTCCTTTCGCACAATCCAAATACTTTTAATCGCGCCGCGGAGATGGGCATCGAGCTGAGCCTTGCCGGGCACACGCACGGCGGTCAGATTCAGGTGGAGATTCTCGATCATCGGCTCAGCCCCGCGCGGTTTATTACCGACTATGTCGCTGGTCTGTATCATCGCCCGATGTTCGCGCTGGCCCCCAACGACCGGGCCTCATCGGCGGTCTCGCGGTTCGACAAAAGTCGCGGCTCCTTGTTCCCCAACGGCACTTCGGCGTTGGCGTCGATTTACGTGAATCGCGGGCTCGGCACTGTTGGCGCGCCGGTGCGCATCGGCGTGCCGCCCGAAATCACTCTCCTGACTCTTCGCAGGGCATAACCATTCGGGTTGAAGATTCGCATGGATGAAGCACCGGAAATCGACCGCATCGGCCGTCAGAAGCGCTCCTCTGCGCCATCCATCCCGACGACCTGGACATTTTTTTGAAAACCGGAAGCCGCGCATAAATTTGCAACAAACGTTTCCAATCGCTGCTCACTTCAGGCAAAATACCTGCGCCAAACGAGGGGGACTTATGAATCGCAGTGGTTTAGCCGCATCGATTGTCTTCGCGAGTATTTCCTTGGCGCCGATAGGGGCGCACGTTGTCGCCGACGAGCAACCGCTCGCCGGCTATTCCGTTGAATCTTCACATGCCGAAAAGCAGTGGGAAGAAAAGATGCGCGCAATACCCGATCCGGGGAAAATTCGCAGCTACATGGAAAGGCTCTCCGCGCGGCCGCATCACGTCGGATCGCCGTATGACAAAGACAACGCCGAATGGATTCTCGCGAAATACAAGGAATTTGGCCTCGATGCTCACATCGAAACGTTCGACGTGCTTTTTCCGACGCCCAAGGAGCGCCTCGTCGAGCTCGTCGCTGGCGGACCGAAGTTCACAGCCAAGCTGCAAGAGCCTGTCGTAAAGGTCGATCCCACTTCGGACCAGACGGCCGAGCAGCTCCCTACTTACAACGCCTACTCGATCGACGGCGATGTGACAGCCCCGTTGGTCTACGTAAATTTCGGAGTTCCGGCTGATTACGAGCAACTCGAACGCATGGGTGTCTCCGTGAAGGGCGCCATCGTCATCGCGCGCTATTACGGTTCTTGGCGCGGCATTAAGCCGAAAGTTGCTGCGGAACACGGCGCCATCGGCTGCCTCATTTTTTCCGATCCGCACGAAGACGGATACTACCAGGGCGATGTTTTCCCCGAGGGACCGTACCGCCCGAAAGATGGCGTGCAGCGCGGCAGCGTCGCGGATATGCCTCTTTATTCCGGAGATCCGCTGACGCCCGGTGTGGGCGCGACGAAGGACGCGAAGCGGCTCGACTTAAAAGATGCCGAGACCATCACCAAGATTCCCGTTCTCCCAATTTCTTACTCCGATGCGGAGCCGCTTCTCGCTTCGCTGAAGGGTCCGATGTCGCCGCAAGCGTGGCGCGGCGGGCTTGGCATCAGCTATCACATTGGTCCCGGCCCCGGGAAAGTGCATCTGGTGGTGAAATCGAATTGGTTTCCCCTTAAACCAATCTACGACGTCATCGCGAAGATTCCCGGCTCTGTCTATCCAGATGAGTGGGTGATTCGCGGCAACCATCACGACGGCTGGGTAAACGGCGCCGAGGATCCGCTCTCCGGCCAGTCCGCGATGCTCGAAGAAGCCCGCTCGCTGGGCGAACTCGTGAAAGCCGGATGGAAGCCCAAGCGCACGATTATCTATTGTTCGTGGGACGGTGAAGAGCCCGGTTTGCTCGGCTCGACGGAGTGGGTCGAGACGCACGCCGAGGAGCTTAACAAGCATGCCGTTGCCTATATCAATTCTGATGGCAACGGCCGCGGCTATCTTGCCCTCGAAGGCTCGCACACGCTCGAAAAATTCATGAACGATATCGCGCGTGACATCCAGGATCCCGAAACGAAACTGACCGCCTGGAAACGCGATGAATCGCGCGCCATTGAGCGTGCCCCCGAAGACAAGAAACAAGAAATCCGGCAGCGCCCCGATTTGCACCTGGGCGCGCTTGGCTCCGGTTCGGACTACACGCCGTTCCTTCAGCACGTTGGCATTGCTTCGCTGGACATCGGTTTCGGCGGCGAGGATGGCGGGGGAATCTACCACTCGATCTACGATGATTTCTACTGGTACACCCATTTTAGCGATTCGACCTTCGTTTATGGCCGCGCGCTTTCGCAGACCGGCGGCACCGCCATGATGCGCCTTGCCGACGCCGACCTCCTGCCTTTCGATTTTGGCGATTTCGCCGAAACGATGCAGACCTACGTCCACGAACTGAAGGATTTGTCGAAGAAAATGCAGGACGAAATTCGCGAGCGCAACCGCGAAATCGAGGAAGGTGTTTTCACCGCGACGGCGGACCCCAAGAAAACGTATCTGCCGCCTAAGAAAGAAGAAGTCCCGCCGTATCAGGACTTCGCGCCGCTCGAAAATGCCGTGGATGCGGTCACGCGCAGCGCCGCCGAGTATCACAAGGCCCTGGAACACGCCAATGCCAACGGCGGAGCCGCGCTGGCTGCAGCTTCGCTCGACGAAGTGAACCGCTTGCTCATGGAAAGCGAGCGCAAGCTCATCACTGAGGGAGGCTTGCCTAACCGGAAATGGTACAGGCATCAGTTGTATGCTCCCGGCTTTTACACCGGATATGCGGCCAAAACGATGCCCTATGTGCGGGAGGCCATCGAACAGAAAGAATGGAGGCAAGCCGATGAAGGCGTCGTGGTTGTCGCCCATTGCTTGCAGGACGAAGCCAAGCTGATCGCCGACGCTGCCGCGAAACTCGCCGCAGCGCATTGATCTATTTCATCGTTGTGGCGCGGTTCGTGGCGCCCGCATGGTGGGATAGACAGGGGATAGACATCCGTGTCCGTCTCGCCGAATGGTGGGACAGACATTCTTGTCTGTCTCCCCTATTTCATCGCAGAGGATCGGCTCATGCCCTCCTATAATCTCGCCATCATCGGCATGGGCAACGTCGCTCGCGCGCTCCTGCGCCTGCTCATTTCGAAAGAAAACGATCTGCGACGCCGTTACGATATCCGCTGGCGGCTCACGGGTGTGGCTACGCGGCGCATCGGCTGGATCGCCGACCCCGGCGGGCTCAATCCGCTCGCCGTGCTGCAAGGCCACTCTCTTATTCAACACGGAAATACTTCGCAGCCGAGCAATGTCCGCGAGTGGCTCGAAGAGACGCGCGCCGATGTATTCTTCGAAACGAGCTCGCTCAACGTGCAAACCGGCCAGCCGGCTATCGAGCATCTTAAGACCGCGCTCGAATTGGGCGCCCATGCCATTACCGCCAATAAAGGCCCTATCGTTCACGCCTTCCACGAACTCACCGCGCTTGCAAAAGAGAAGAACCGGAGATTTCTTTACGAATCCACGGTCATGGACGGCGTTCCTGTTTTCTCGATGTTCCCGGATGGCCTGCCCGCCACGGACATCCGCGGCTTTTCCGGAGTTTTGAATTCGACCACGAATGTCGTGCTGACGGAGATCGAAAAAGGCCGCTCGATGGAAGAGGCGGTGAAACGCGCGCAGGCCATGGGCATCGCGGAGACCGATCCAACCGCGGACTTGGATGGCTGGGATGCGGCGGTAAAAGTGGTAGCGCTGGCGGTTGTTTTGATGGGAGCGAATATCCGTCTCGAGCAGGTGCAGCGCACCGGCATACGCGAGCTCAGCGAAGAAAAAATCCGTTCCGTGCGCGCTGCGGGAATGCGCTACAAATTGGTCTGCCGCGCGGAGCGCCGCGGAGAGCGCGTCGAGTGCAGCGTGCGTCCGGAAATGCTGCTGGCCTCGGACCCCCTCGCCAATCTAGAGGGCAGCAGCTCGGCGATCCACTTCGATCTCGACGTCTTCGGCCTATCCTTTGTCGAGCACAATCCCGGCATTGAAGCCACTGGCTACGGCCTGCTCGCCGATTTCCTGCGCGCCGTGCGCCAGTAATTGCGGCGCCGGAGCAAATTCATTCACGCGTCACCGCTTGTAATCCGCCGCATACGCTGGGAGAGGAATTCCGAGATCGCACCTTTTATCGCGAATCGGCGCGCCCGCGGCCATGCGCAGAGGAATGACGCCGGCCCAGACGGGAAGAGCGTAATCGGGAGCGTCATCTTCGGGTGGGCCGACGCGCAGCTTTGCGGATGCCTCCGTGAGCGGCAAGCGCAAAATACTCGTGGACTTCAGCTCCTTCTCGTTCGGCTGGCGCGCGTCGTTCCAGCGGCCGGGCAGAATCTTTTCCGTGAAGGCGCGCAGCGCTTCGAGTTTTTCTTGCGGAGCATCCACGAGCGTAGCTTTGCCGAGCACCACAACGGAGCGGTAGTTCATCGAGTGATTGAAAACTGAGCGCGCGAGCACGATGCCGTCCGTAAGCGTGACCGTAAGGCAGATGTTCGCACCCTCGGAGACGCCGCGCAGCATCCGGCTGGCGGCAGAGCCATGAAAATAAATAGCACCGCCGATGCGCGCGTACAGCGTGGGAATGACAAACGTCTGGCCGTCTGCGGAAAAACCGACATGGCACACGAGCCCTTCATCGAGAATCGTGTAAATGGTTTCGCGGTCGTAGACGCCGCGCTGCGGCTCGCGCACTACACGCGTGCGCTCGGTCGGCGTGAAGGGTTCGGACACTGTGCACCTCTTGGAGAAGCGTGGCGCGGAGCCGGCCGGTTCGCGGCCGCTCATTTGATTTCTAGCCGGCGCCAAAGCGGCATGAGTGAGGAACAACCGGTTAAATGCTAACACGACTCCGCGTAGCTTCATCCTCAGCCCGCCCTGTGAGAAACTAGCGGGCGGAGAAAACGATGAGCACACCCGTGATGCACGGAACCGAAAGCAAGCCGCTGGATGTCGCCTGGGTGAGAGCGCAATTCCCCTCGCTGCAATTGCAAGTGAACGGCCACGCTGCCGCATTTCTGGATGGACCCGCGGGCACGCAAGTGCCGAAGCAAGTGATGGACGCGGTCCAAAACTATTTTCTTAATTCGAACGCGAATACCTGCGGCGCATTTGCCACCAGCCGCAGCACGGACGCCGTCATTGCGTCCGCGCGCGTAGCGATGGCGGATTTTTTCCATTGCGACAAGGACGAAGTCGTGTTCGGGCAGAATATGACCACGATTACGTTCGCCCTGGCGCGGGCAATCGGACGTGCGCTAGAGCCTGGCGACGAAATTGTCGTGACCACCTTGGACCATGACGCGAATGTCGCCCCTTGGCGCGCGTTGGAAGAGATGGGCATGGTGATTCGCCAGGTGGACATCCGTGAATCGGATTGCACTCTGGACCTCGAAGACTTGCGGAGAAAGATGAACGCCAACACGAAGCTCGTGGCCGTCGGCTACGCTTCGAACGCCGTGGGCACCATCAATCCCGTTGCGGAAATCACCAAGCTTGCACATGCGGCGGGCGCGCTGATGTTCATCGACGCGGTGCATTACGCGCCCCACGGGCCGATTGACGTGCGCGCTCTCGATTGCGATTTTCTGGTCTGCTCGCCGTACAAATTTTTCGGTCCACACATGGGCACCCTCTACGGAAAGCGCGAGCACTTGACGCGCTTCCGCCCCTACAAAGTGCGCCCTGCGCCGGATTCGCTCCCCGACCGCTGGGAAACTGGAACGCAGGTGCACGAGCTGATCGCGGGAATTGGCGCGGCGGTCGATTATCTCGCGGATCTGGGCCGGCGTTGCGATCTGTCGGCAAAAGATCGGCGCAGCGCGCTGCTGGCAGCCTACCGTGCGACGCGCCAGCACGAAATGGCGCTACTCTCGCGTTTGATCGAAGGGCTGCTCGCAATTCCTGGTTTGCAATTTTTCGGCATCAGCGATCCGAATCACTTTCACGAGCGCTGCTCGACCGTTTCTCTGCGTCTCGCCAATCACACGCCAACGGAAGTGGCGACCTTCCTCGGTGAGCGCGGCATCTTCACCTGGGATGGAAATTACTACGCGCTGAATCTGACCGAGCGCCTCGGCGTCGAAGCCAGCGGCGGACTGCTGCGCATCGGCCTAGTTCATTACAACACGATGGAAGAGGTCGACCGCCTCCTCGCGGCACTAAAGGAGATTTAGCGGGAGAGACTTCAGTCTGTCACTCTTCTCAAAGTAGAACTCTAAATGGAAGCTATTAAGATGAATAAGAAACAAAAAGACAGGCAAGAATACCTGTCCCACACACCATGACCAAACGATTAAAACCAATTGTACTAACCGTGCTCGATGGCTGGGGCTACCGTGCCGAAACGAAAGGCAACGCCATCGCTCTCGCGCGCAAACCCGCCTACGACGACCTGCTGAAAAAATTTCCGAACACGCTCATTCACACGTCGGGTCCCTACGTCGGATTGCCCGAAGGGCAAATGGGCAACAGCGAAGTCGGCCACATGAACATGGGCGCGGGCCGCATCGTCCACATGGACATCACGCGCATCGATCTGCTGATCGCCAACAAACAACTTCAGAACGTGCCGCTCTTTCAGCAGGCCATGGAGCGCGGTAGGCAGCGCCAGTTGCATTTGCTCGGACTTCTCAGCGATGGCGGCGTGCACTCGCACCTCCAGCACCTTTTCGCGCTGCTCGAAATGGCCAAGCAACAAAAGGTCGAGCGCGTCTTCGTCCATTGCTTCATGGACGGCCGCGACACGCCGCCCAACAGCGGCCGCGACTACGTCCGCCAATTGCAGCAAAAAATGCGCGAGCTCGGTGTAGGCGAGATTGCCACGCTCACCGGCCGCTACTACGCGATGGACCGCGACAACCGCTGGGAACGCGTCGAGCTGGCCTACCGCGCCGTGGTTCACGGCGAAGCGGAAACGTATTCAAACGATCCCTTCGCTGCCCTCCAAAAAAGCTACGAGCAGGGAGTCACAGACGAGTTCGTAAAGCCCATCGTCATCACCCAGGGAACCGGGCCATCAGCCGCGCCCGTGGGTTCGATTCACGATGATGACGCCGCAATCTTCTTCAACTTCCGCGCCGACCGCGCCCGCCAAATGACGCGTGCCCTCGTCGAGCCCGGTTTCGACAAAATCGTCGACGCCCATCGCCCCGCAAATCTTTTCTACGTGGCCATGACGCAGTACGACAAAAACTGGCCCTGGCTCAAGTACGTCATCGCCCCGGAAAAACTCGAGCACATCCTCGCGCAAGTTTTCGAAGAGCTGCAATACAAAAATCTGCGCTGCGCCGAAACCGAAAAGTACGCGCACGTCACGTATTTCTTCAACGGCGGCGTCGAAAAGCCCTTCGGCGGCGAAGAACGCATTCTCGTTCCGTCCCCCAAAGTCGCCACCTACGACCTCAAGCCGGAAATGTCCGCCGCGGGAATTACGGACACCGTTGTAAAAGCCATCGAAAAAGGCGATTTTGACGCCATCATCATGAATTATGCGAACGCCGACATGGTCGGCCACTCGGGCAATCTCGAAGCCACCATCAAGGCCGTCGAAGCGGTCGACGCAGGCCTCGCCACTATTTATCAGGCTCTCAAGCCGCGCGGCGGCGTCTGGCTCATCACCGCCGATCACGGCAACGCCGAAACGATGATCGACCCTACGACCGGCGGCCCGCACACCTATCACACCACCAATCCCGTTCCGCTCATTCTCGTCAGCGATAACAACGAATTGCAATTGAAACCGGGCGGCTCGCTGCGCGATCTCGCGCCCACGATGCTCGCCGCACTTGACCGGCCACAGCCCGCGGATATGACTGGCCGCGATTTGCGCATCACCACAAGGCGTTAACATGAGCCTAACCTATGAACCGGTGTCGAAAAAGACGCCTGCCCCCAGCCAGCAAAGCAAAAGTTCCTTCGGTACCATCACGATCCCCGGCACGCCCGTGGGCGCCATCGTTTCGGTGGGCCTCGTCGTAATTTGCTGGTTCGCTCTGCCGTTCTCGCATCTTTTCATTCTTGGCACCGGAGGGCTCGGGCTTATCCTAGGCTTGCACCTATATTGGAAACACCGCGGCCCGCGCGAATGAACCGCAACCGCACCAATCCAGCCGCAACTAAACTCCTCATCTGCGTGTGGCATCCGTTCACGTTCTGGCGCCCGCAGCCGCTGATGCCGCAGACCATCCGCTCGCGCTGGCCGCAGATGCGCGTCGTGCATCTCCCCAATTACGACCGCCTTCCCAGCGAATTGCCGGACACCGATATTTTCGTCGGCTACTCCCTTCGGGCTGAACAGCTCACGCACGCTAAAAAGTTGAAGTGGATCCACTCCACAGCCGCCGGCGTCTCGCAATTGATGTATCCCGAACTCCGCGATTCTGGAATTGTGGTCACAAATCCCAGCGGAGTTTTCTCCACTCCCATGGCCGAGCACACCATGGGTCTTCTTCTCGCCCTCGCGCGAAATTTCCCCGATTCCGTGCGCCATCAAGACCGCTCGCACTGGGGCCAGCAAGATATGTGGGACAAGCCGCAGCAGCTTACCGAGCTCAACGGCCAAGTCCTCTTAATCGTGGGATTCGGTTCCATCGGCCGCGAACTCGCCAAGCGCGCTCGCGCCTTCGACATGCGCGTTTGGGGCGTCACGCGCTCCGGCAAAGGCGACACCACGTACGCGGAAAAAATCGTCCCCGCCTCGCAACTAGAAGAAGCTCTTCCGCACGCGGACTACGTGGTCATCGCCGCGCCGGAAACTTCCGAGACCCGACACCTATTCGGCGCCGCGCAAATCGCGCGCATGAAACCCGGCGCTCGCCTCATCAACGTCGGCCGCGGCTCGCTCCTGGACGAAGCCGCGCTCATCCGCGCCCTGGAAAATGGCGCTCTCGGCGGCGCGGCGCTCGACGTAACTTCCATCGAGCCGCTCCCGCCGGATAGCCCGCTCTGGAAAGCCCCGAATCTCTTCATCACCCCGCACACCAGCGCCGTTAGCGACCGCCTCTGGCATCGCGAAACGGTTCTTTTGATGGATTTACTGGAACGATGGTTTGACGGCCGCGAAATGTTCAATCAAGTCGATTTCGCCCGCGGCTACTAGCCGATCACTGCACCGCTCCGGTTCGTGCGGGAATTCTTTCAGGAAGCCTTCAAGCATAAACTTCGCGCTTGGCCCGTTTACACGAGTTACCAGTCACGAGTCACCAGTCATCTTGCCATTCGCTCGCTCAACCTCGGGATTTAGGCTTAGTCTCCCGTGCCGGTTTTCTGCGCATCATAGCCTTCGCGCGCATACACAACATATTTCTGCTTCTTGCCCTTCTGGTCGACCACCACCAGCGGGCTGCCATCAGGCTTCACGAGTTCGATCTTCACCTTGTGAAACTTCCCGTCTTTCGCCCCGTTTGTCGGCGTGTACGAAATGCTGTACTGATGCCGCAGGAAAGCCGTCACGTCCTGAAACACTCCGGGCATTTCGCCTTCGAATTGAGGGAACCAGGCTTGACCGCCCGTTTCACGCGCGAATGTCTTTAGCTGATTCTCTGCCTGCAGATAGTTCATGCGCTGTATTTCGCCCATCCCGCCGAATTGGTTCACGTCCACGGCGTTTTGAAACACTTGCCCCAAACCTACGCAAAAGATAGTCACATCGCTTTGGCGCAGCTTTTTCATCGTTTGGTCGAGCGTGTGCTTCGAGAACGTGTCCACACCGCTGGCCATCAGCAATATAGACTTCTTGCCCTTCACATCCTTCAACCTGTCCGTCGTTTCCAGAAGGGCGTCAAAAACATTCGATTCGCTGAAGCCGGGGAAGTACAGGTGGTTAATCCCGTCCATCACTTCCGATTTATTCTGCGTGAAGTCCACTTCAAGCCGGGTTTTCATGTCGAATGTTTCCAGCGCTACCCAGTCTTGTGGCTTGAGCTGCGGAAACAGATAAGCAGACCAATACTTTGCGTATCCGGCGAAGAAACCTCCCCAGCCTCGGCTGCTGAACTCCAGCAGCATCACCATGGTTATCGGAGCATCCGTGGGGCCGAAGTTTGTTATGGTCTGGGGCACGCCTTCATCGGTGATGCGAAAATTCTCTTTCTTCAACCCTGTGAGAATGTCGCCATGTTGCGTCGTGGCGACCACATCAAGAGTCACCACCGGCACTTCCACCGCGATGCTCACCCCTGCCTGGGGGGCCTGCTGCGGCGGCGTAGCCGGATTCTGCGGAGCCGCGCCTTTCGGCGGTGGCGCTCCCCCCTGCGGTCCTGTGGGTGACTGGGCGGCCGTGCGCCCTCCGGAGAGCGCCGGGATGATTAAAGCCGCGAGAAATGTCAGCAAAATTAGAGAAACGATCTTCTTCATGGAACCCCTCGATTCGCCTTGGAAATCATTCCCGTCCGCCCCGCCCGCGCTTTATCCCTCGTTGGGATGATTGCGCGACATTTGAGTTTACGTAACGCGCTGCGAACCCTGCGGACGTGCCCCTACACCTGCATGTTAGTATGAAGCGCGTTAACTGCAAAACGTTTGCTGCGCCCGTCGCTTTAGTTTAGGCCGCATCTAAGATGCATCTAAGTTGGAGGATTACTCAGTGAATTGGAATTGCAAAATACACATGCTTGCACCGGTCGCGGCCCTTTCCCTGTTCTCGCTGGTCGCCGGCTCGCCTCTTTTCGCGCAGGCGCCATCCACCGCCATGCCGACAGTTCAGGATACGCGTTCTCCCGTTGGAGATACCACGGCGCTGGCCAAGGAAGCGGAAGGCTGGCTCGCCGATCTCGTTCGCATTAACACCACCAATCCACCCGGCAACGAGCAAGCCGCCGCAAAATACCTCGCTGCGGTTCTGACCAAGGAAGGAATCTCCTCGGAGTTTTTGGATTTGGCTCCGGGGCGCACCGCGCTGGTGGCCCGGCTGCGCAGCGCCGCAGTGCCGGATCCCGCTCGCGCCTTGCTCTTGGTCGCGCACATGGACGTGGTCGGCGTGGACAAGTCCAAGTGGACCGTCGATCCCTTCGGCGCGGTCATCAAGGACGGCTACCTGTACGGCCGCGGCTCGATTGACGACAAGGGCATGCTGGCGGCCAACCTTGCGGCCTTCATTGCGCTGAAGCGTTCGAATTTGCGCCTGAACCGCGACGTGATTTTTCTAGCCACTGCCGATGAAGAGCAGGGCGGCGATGCGAGTATCAAAATGCTCATCGCGAAATACTGGGAGAAATTTGCCGCCGGCTTTGCCATCAACGAAGGCGGCAGGGTAGTCCTGAACAATGGGAAAGTGCAGTATGTCGCCGTGCAGGCCAGCGAGAAAGTCCCCCTGGACGTCGCGGTCATCGCTCGCGGGCCGTCCGGCCATGCCTCCGTGCCCACCAAGGAAAACGCCGTCGTTCACCTGGCCTCGGCGGTAGCCAAAATCGGCGCCTACACCGCCCCCGTGCATTTCACAACCATCGTTCGCCGCTATTTTGAACAACTCGCCCCGCTCGAAGGTGACGAACTCTCCAAGTGGATTCGCTCGCTCGATACCGCGGACCGCGGCGACCACGCCCAGCGCTTCATTTCTGAGGCCAACCCCCTTTGGAACTCCATGCTGCGCGACACCATTGCTCCCACGATGCTTTCGGCCGGTGTGCGCGCCAACGTGATTCCTTCGGAGGCCCGCGCCAATCTGAACATCCGGCTCTTGCCAGGCGACACCATCGACGTGTTGCTCGCCGACCTCACGAAATTGGTCAACGATCCGCAAATCCGCTTCGAAGTCCAGCCCGACGCGGGCCTTGCCGCTCCGCCTTCTTCCCTTGAAAATGATTTCTATGCCACCATCACCAAGGCCGCTTCGCAGGAATTTTCCGGCGCCCCCGTGCTGCCGTTCTTGTCGGCCGGCGCGACGGACTCCGCTCAGTTGCGGCTGCATAGCGTGCAAGCTTACGGTCTCTCGCCGTTTCCCATGGCCGACGAGGATTCCCGGCGCATGCATGCCGACAACGAGCGCATTCCGCTCGCGTCTTTCGATAAAGGCGTCGGCTTCATCGCTCGCATTGTCGCGGAATTCGCCGCATCAAAGTAAATAAGCCGGAGGCTGGTGTGCCATCCGCCTTATGGGGCGGATAAGGTGGCCGACTACCCTCCACGAGGGAGCATGGTTTTTCGTCATTCCAAAATCGTTTGCACCATCGGGCCCGCCAGCCGTTCGCCCCGCATGCTCAGCCGCTTAATCAAAGCAGGCATGGATGTTGCGCGCCTGAATTTTTCTCATGGCACCCACTCGGAGCATGCCCAAAATATCGCTGCCCTGCGGGCCGCGGCTGTCGAACACGAAAAGCCAATCGCCATTCTCGCCGATTTGCAGGGACCAAAGATCCGCACCGGGCCGCTCGCGGGAAGCAGGTCCGTGCTGCTGCGTACAGGACAGCGCTTCATCATTACAACTTCAAAGGTCCTGGGAGATACCACGCGCGTCAGCACCACATTCCGGCAGCTCCCACGGGAAGTCCACCGCGGAGATCGAATCCTGCTTTCGGACGGCCTGATTGAATTGCATGTTCTTCATGTCCGCGGGCCCGAAGTAATTTGCGAAGTCGCCAATGGCGGAGCTCTTGGCGAGAACAAGGGCATCAATCTGCCCGGAATCAAGTTGCGCGTTCCCGCTCTCACTTCAAAGGACCGGGAAGACCTTGTTTTTGCTTTGAAGCACGAAGCGAATTACATCGCCGTAAGTTTTGTCCGGCGGCCGGAGGATGTGCTTCTCGCGAAATCGCTGATACGGCGCGCCGGCAAAAACACGCCGATAATCGCCAAGATCGAGAAGCCCGAGGCCATTGATAATCTGGACGCCATTCTCCGCGTGGCCGATGGCGTGATGGTCGCACGAGGCGATCTTGGTGTTGAGATGAATCCGGAGCGCGTTCCGGTCGTGCAAAAGCAGATCATCGCGCGCGCCCGCCATTTCCGCCGGCCCGTAATCACCGCCACTCAAATGCTGGAATCCATGACGGAGAATCCGCGCCCCACGCGCGCCGAGGCTTCCGATGTTGCCAATGCGATTTTTGACGGTTCGGATGCCGTCATGCTCTCCGCGGAGACGGCCTCGGGAAATTATCCCGTGGAAGCCGTGAGCATGATGGCGCGCATTATCGAAGAGGCGGAAGCCAGCGATTGGGAATCGCCACCGCGCGTGCCGCAGGAAAAATTGAAGGTGGCGGAAACCGTGGCGGAACTCGTCTGCCACGCTTCGCATGAACTGAAGATGAAGCTGATCGCCGTGTTCACGCATAGCGGCTTTACCGCCCGGCTTGTTTCCTGCTACCGGCCCGCGGTCCCCATTATCGCGTTTTCGCCGGAAGCCGACACGCGTCGCCGCATGGCGCTCATCTGGGGCGTGAGACCGCGGCACATTCCCGATACGCGCAAAATTGACGGCCTGGCCGCCATCACGGAAAAACGCCTGCTCGAAGAACGCCTCGTTCGCAAGGGCGACGTCATCGGAATCATCGCCGGCACGCCCATGGGCATTCGCGGCACCACCAACTTCATGAAGTTCCACGTCATTGGCGGTCCCGCTTAACGCACTTGGCGTGGTTTGCGCGAGTCACCAGTCACGAGTTACCAGTCACTCCGCGCCCTAACTCCGCCAGCTTCGATTTCCGTACTAATTGACCCAACGATCCGGGCGCGATGGCGGCTCGTTTTTGTGCTTGTTGATGTACACGTCAAATCGTTTGCGATTGCGCTTCTGCTGCCAGTCCGAAACGCTGTTTCGAACGCTATACAAAAACGACCCTCGCCGCAGATAAATGTAACCCACCAGCATGCCCCCTAGATGGCAGACGTGCGCGACGGCGTCGCCGCCCGCTCCCAGAGTCGAAAAAAATTCGATGGCGCCCATCACCGCCACGTACGGCCGCATTGGAATCGTCACCGGCAAAGGGAAAAGCCAAATGCGCCGGTCGGGAAACAAAATTGCGTTCGCCATTAAAATTCCGAAAATGGCGCCCGATGCTCCGATGGTCGGAATGTCCGACGGCATGTGACCCCAGCTCATCGGAATTACTTTCACCAGAATTTCAATCAGGCCCGCGCCGACTCCGCAAAGAAAAAAGAAATTCAGGAATCGCCGTTTCCCCCACACCAGCTCCAGCTCGCGGCCAAACATCCAGAGAAAAAGCATGTTGATCAGCAGATGGAACAAGCCGCCGTGGAGAAAAATGTAAGTGAACGGCTGCCAAAGGCGGAGGCCCGGCACGGGACCGAGGGCGACCAGGCCGAAGTAGTGATTAATCCAGGAGGTGGCCCTCGCGCCCAGGAACATGGCGACGAGCGTCTGGACCAGGAAAACTCCCGAGCAGATAAGCACCAGGAGTTTTACGCCGGGAGTGATAAAGCCGCGCCAGTCGAAATTGTAACGGCGTGCGCGGAACGAGGTCGCCATAATCAAAGTTTACGGCGTTGGAACGCGCTCGTCAAAGCGGCCTTTGGTCGCGAATTCCTGAGTTTGAAGTTAGTTTTTATAGCTGTGATGGGCTCCTTAGTTTAGTTTTTTGCGAGCGAAATGGAAGAGCGAGGCGGCCAGGAGGACGAACATGGCGACGCCGAAGAGGGATTGGATGTGGGTCGGCACCGGCAACTTGTCGCTTGGAGCCAGCGAGGGCCAGAACCTGGGGCCGAGCGAGAAGAGGTCCGGACGCCACGGCAGATGCAGAAGGCGGCCGAACCAGCCGGGCACGTGCGTGGCGATTTCCGGATCCTGGAACAGATTGATGACGATTCCAAGCAAGCCAAAAACGCCGCCAGCGGCGATCAGCCCGCTGGAATAGAGCGCGCCGGGGCTGGCTTCGCCTTCGTCCTTTTTCTCCTTGGAAGAAGCTTCGACGAGCCAGCGAACGAGACCGCCTGCGAACATCGTGGCAGTTGTGGCGATGGAGAGATACGAGCCGACAGCAAAGGCGAGCGAGCGCACGCCCAGGATTTCAACGGCGATCACCATGGCGACGCCCATCAGAACGAGGCGCCAGGGAAGTTTCTGGTTGAGGATGCCGTTAATCACCGTAGCCATGAGGCGCGCCTGCGGAGCGGGAGCTTTGTCGCTGCCGATGCCGGGCGCCCATTGAATTTCGATCTGTTTTGAGCCGCTGTCGTAGAGATACTCGCCATCGGGGATGACGTTCGAGCCCAGGGCATTCATAAGAGTGTAGGTTTTGCCGCGATACTCGAAGCCGGCGCGTTCGATTTTCACGCCGGAGGGAAGCGCGGTGATATTCACGGAAATCCGCGCGGGGATGTACTTCTCGAGGCCGACGTTCATCAAGTTGAGCGTGGCCCCGATGGCCAAAGTGGAAACCGTTACGCCGACCAAGAGGGCGATTTGCTGGCGGTAAGGAGTCGCGCCGACGAGATAGCCAGTTTTGAGGTCTTGCGAAGTGGCGCCAGCGATGGCCGCGGCAATACAGACGAGGCCACCGATCATGAGCGCGAGAACGGAGTAGTTCGGCGCGGTCCATCCGGCAAGGAAGAAGATGGCGCAGGTGGCCATGAGAGTCGCGATGCTCATTCCGCTGATGGGATTGGATGAGTTGCCGAGGAGGCCGCTGATGCGGGCCGCAACGGTGACAAAGAGGAATCCAAAAACGACGACGAAAATGGCCGCAAAAATATTCTGATACCAGAGCGTGCTCGCGCCCTTCATGGGATGGAAGGTGAGCAAAACCCAAATCATCAAAATGATGACAATCGAGCCCACGATCACGTTCCGCATGGGCATGTCTTCGTCGATTCGGCTGGAGGCCGAGGATTGGCCGCCGCTTTGAGCGCGGACATCTTTGAGGCCGGAACGCAGAGCGGAAATGATGGTGGGCAAAGTGCGAATCAGGGTGATGATGCCCGCGGCGGCGACGGCGCCCGCGCCCATCGGCCGGATGTAGGTCGCCCAGAGTTGATCCGGGGACATATCCGGAATAGGAATCGTGCCGGGGTAGAGGGCGGCGTGGCCGGAAAGTTGGCCGAAAAACTTGATCGCGGGTATCACCACGAGCCAGGAGACGATGCCTCCAGCGAAGAGAAGCCCGGCAACGCGCGGACCGATGATGTAGCCGACGCCGAGGTATTCGGAAGTGACGTTGGCGCGGAACGAAGCGCCGGGAAACCATTTGGGCTGGCTTTCCGGCTGCGAGGGCCAGGCCTGGAAGATGTTCATAAAGACGGTGTAAACCCCGCCTAGGCCGAGCCCCCAGAAAACGCGGCTGGCAAAGGAGCCGCCACGCTCGCCTGCCACCAGGACGTCGGCGCAGGCAGTGCCTTCAGGAAAAGCCAGGTTGCCGTGCTCCTTGACGATGAGCTGGCGGCGCAGCGGAACCATGAGCAGCACGCCGAGCCATCCGCCGAGAAGCGCGAGCGGGAAAATTCGCCAGAAAGTGAACTCCGAGCCAAAGCCGAGAAAGATGAGCGCGGGAATCGTGAACATGACGCCTGCGGCAAGCGATTCGCCGGCCGAGCCGGTCGTCTGGACGATGTTGTTTTCAAGGATCGTGGAGCGGCCAAAGGCGCGCAGGATGCTGATCGAGAGAACGGCGATGGGGATGGAAGCGGAAACCGTCAGACCGGCGCGCAGGCCGACGTACACGCTGACCGCGCCGAAGAGCAATCCAAATAAGGAGCCCAGGATGATGGCGCGGATCGTAAATTCCTTGGGGCTCTCCTCCGCGGAGATATAGGTGCGAAATTCTCCTGGAGGGGCCGTGGAACTCCATGGACGATCAGTCACTGAATCCTCCCCGTTTGCGATCTGGATTGCGCCTGCTTGCCGAAGCGGACGCTGACATGTCCCTGTGCGGCGGGATTATGCCGCAAATCAGAGGCGGGAGGGTAGAAGTTCTCTGGGAGGGTAGAGGTTGATAGCCGACAGTTGAAAGTTGATAGGAAAAACTCGGAAAAGGATAACGCGGAGACGCAGAGTGCGCTGAGCCGCGCAGAGAAGACGGGACGGGTGTTTTGTGACTTCTAATGAGCGGGGGGAGAATTGAGAAACCGGGAGGAGGACAGCCAGGATTGGCTGTCCACCAACCCCCCGGGTTTTTTCGTAAGTGCGGATTCTACGGGAGTTACAGGTGCGTTTTTCGGATGTGCGGATTCTAAAGGGGATAGTGGAGAGTGATGAGTGATGAGTGGCTAGAACGGGAAAAAAGCGAGAGAGGACGGATACTGGATGGCACCCCACCCCCGGGTGTTTTCTGTAAGAGTGGCGGACACAGGACTTATGCTTGACGCGGTCTGTAAGAGTGACAAATACGGGACTTAAAGTGCTTGCGTTTTCAGCGATTTGCAAAAAGCTTGTAACAATGGCAGGGGAAGGGCTTATGGGAAACAAGTTGACAATCGAAAGTTTAAAGTTGAAAGGCAAAAGCGAAAAACCGCCGAAAGCCGGCTTGGCGGGCAAACGGGTGGCGGGTGACGACGAGCGGCGAGGGAAAGAGAAGGATAACGCAGAGGCGCTGAGGACGCAGAGGTTTCGCAGAGAGGGAAGGCTAGAAGAGGAGGACGCGGGCTCAGGCAGAGGACGAGTTTCAAAACGGGAGGCGGGATCGGGCTGGAAGCCAAAGTTCACGGAGTATGGTACCGCGTCTTTGATGACTTGTCAAGTTATTTATTATGTGGTAATGATTCGAATGGCATGCGCATGGCGCGTAAGTTGGTGAGGGGGATGGGGATGGACGGGAATGTGGTGCGCGAAAATGGTGTTTGTGCGAGGCCATGCTAAGCCGCGTAGATTCCGAGGGGAGCGAAGTCAAGACCCGCACCCTGAAAACCGCAGGGATGCGGCACCCGGCGAAAAGTGTGGAAGGTGGGATGGGAGAAGTGCAGAGCGGCCCTTGCGCTGTTTGGGTAGGGGAACTGAATCTTGCAAGAAAGGCGCCCTGGCGGCAGGGACTATTGACAAGGAGGGATGCGGGCTTGTATTGTGCGCGGCAGCAAGTGACTTCGGTAGGTAACCCTGCTTATGCGCCAAGACCCTTCCCAGCGCGGCGGTGCAGGTCCAAGGTGTTTCCCTGCGAGCGGGGGAGACGTGTATTTGCCTGAAATTCAACGGTGTGAAATTCGAGTGCGTGAAATTCAAGCCCGGAGGTGGGGTGTGTCTCTGCGCCGGTTATGCCTGATTACGGCTGTGGTATTACTGGGAGCGGCTGCGTATCGCGTGGGGCCGACCAGCGCCGACGAATGGCTGCCGATTTCGCCGGAAGAGCTGAAGATGACGAGCGATGCGGCGGCTCCGGGGGCGCCGGCGATTATTTTATACCGGCAGGTGAATCGGGACGACAGCAACGCCCACGTCCCGCACGAGTACGACTACGTGCGGGAGAAGATATTCACGGAAGAAGGGCGAAAGTATGCGGACGTGGAGATCCCGTTCGTCCATGGCGATTACGACATCGTGAATATCCGCGCGCGGACAGTGCGGCCGGACGGGTCGAGCGTGATCTACGACGGAAAAGTATACGAGAAAGAGATCGTCAAAGCGCGAGGATTCAAGTATCTGGCGAAGACGTTCACGCTGACGGACGTGCAGCCGGGCAGCATCATTGAATACCACTACATGATCGACTTCAAGGAAAACTATGTTTTCGATTCGAACTGGGTTTTGAGTTCGGATCTTTTCACGAAGTCGGCGAAGTTCACGCTGAAGCCCTATGGGGAGTGGGCGTTGATGTGGAGCTGGCCGAACGGGCTGCCCGAGGGAGTCAAGCCGCCCGTGGAGGAACACAACACCAGCCATAATATCGAGATGGAAGCGCAGAATATTCCCGCATTTCAGGTGGAAGACGATATGCCGCCGGAAGCGGCGATGAAATTCCGCGTGGACTTCACGTATAAAGAAGACGGTTTGGAGTCCGACCCGGAGAAGTTCTGGAAAAAGCAGGGCAAGAAGCTGAACGATTACACCGAGAGTTTCGTAAACAAGCGGAAAGCGATGGAACAAGCGGTGGCGGAGATTGTATCGGCAGGCGATTCACCGGAAGTGAAATTGCAGAAAATCTACGCCCGGGCGCAGAAGGTACGCAACCTGAGCTTCGAGGTGGAAAAAACGGAGCAGGAACAGAAGCGCATCAAGGAAAAAGAGCCTGGAAACGTTGAGGAGGAGTGGAAACGCGGGTACGGCTACGGCGATGACATTACGCTGCTTTTCCTGGGACTGGCGCGGGCAGCGGGGCTGGACGCTTCGGCGGTGAAAATCTCAACACGCGACGACCGATTCTTCGTCAAGAATCTGATGAGGGCCAGAGACCTACGGACGTACGTGATCCTGGTGAAGCTGAACGGGAAGGATATGTATTTTGATCCCGGGACGGCTTTTACACCGTACGGATTGTTGCCCTGGTCGGAAACCGGAACGCTGGGATTGAAGCTGGATAAAGAAGGAGGCACGTGGGTCACAACCAGCACGCCGGAGAGCAGCGCTTCGCAGATCGATCGAAAGGCGGACCTGAAATTGACACAGGAAGGGAGCTTGGAGGGGAAACTGACAGTCACTTACAGCGGGCTGGAAGCGCTGTACCGGCGTTTGGAGGAGCGAAACGAGGACGATGCGGAACGCAAGAAGTCGCTGGAGAATAACGTCCGGTACATGATTCCTGCGGCTGTAGAAGTAGACCTGACCAACAAGCCCGATTGGTCCAGCTCGGATCCAAAGCTGGTGGCTGAATTCAACCTTAAGGTGCCTGGTTGGGTATCGGGAGCGGGGCGGCGAGCGATCATGCCGGTGGGGCTTTTCGACGCGGCTGAAAAGCATATGTGCGAACACAGCACGCGCGTGCATCCGCTGTATTTTCATTACCGATTGCAAAAGGTGGACGACGTAAAGATTGAATTGCCCCTCGGCTGGCAGGTGAGCAGCGTACCGAAGCCGGCAAACGACGATGCCAAGTTGTTGCTGTACACCATGAAGGCCGAAAACGACAACGGGACGCTGCACATCGAGCGGCTCATGAGGAGCGATTTGATAATTCTGGAACAGAAATTCTACCCAGCGCTCCGAAGATTTTATGAAGTAGTGAGGACTTCCGATGAACAGCAGATCGTATTGCAGCCGGCAGCCACATCCGCGAGCAAGTAAGGCAGCGCGCTGGGGCGCGTGGCTGGCAGGCGCTCTTAGTCTTTGCGCGCTGGGAGGACCGACGCCTGCGCGCGCCAACGACGCGCCACAGTGGATGCATGCGCTGGTGAATGCGCCACTGCCCGCCCATGATGAAAAGACGGCTGCGGTGCTGCTGTACTCCGAGGACGTATTGAACGTGCAGGGCAACGGAAAAGTCAAAAGCATCGAGCGGCGAGCATACAAAATTCTGCGGCCTAGCGGACGCGAACATGGAACGGTCCTGGTGCACTTCGATTCGGAGACGCGGATTACGGGACTGCGGGGGTGGTGCATTCCCGTACAGGGCAAGGATTACGAAGTGAAGGACAAGGAAGTGGTGGAGACCGCGCTGTACGGTGTGTCGAACGGCGAGCTGGCCAGCGACGTACGGACAAAAATACTGCGGATTCCGGCGCCAGACCCGGGAAACATCATCGGCTACGAAATCGAACATGAGGACCGGCCCTATATTTTGCAGGATGAGTGGGGCTTTCAGAGCACGGACCCGGTGCGCGAAGCCCGGTACACGCTGCAGTTACCCGCGGGATGGGAATACAAGGCGGTGTTTTTGAACTATCCGGACGTGAAAGCAACGCCGGCAGGGAACAATCAGTGGCAATGGGTGCTGAACAACGTGGAAGCCATCCGGCCGGAAGACGATATGCCGCCCTGGACCGCAGTTGCGGGCCAGATGATCGTTTCTTTCCTTCCGCCTGGCGGAGAGCAGAATCGAGGGTTTGAAAACTGGAACGATATGGGGCTTTGGGAAGCGGGATTGGTGCGCGGGAGGAGAGATGCGTCGCCAGAAATCAAGCAGAAGGCGGCGGCGCTGACGTCTTCGGAGACCACTCCAGTGGGCAAGATGCGCGCGCTTGGGAAATTTGTCCAGGACGATATACGGTACGTGGCGATTGAGCTGGGAATTGGGGGATGGCAGCCGCACGCGGCAAACGATGTTTTTTCGCATCACTTCGGGGATTGCAAGGACAAAGCGACGCTGATGAGCGCGATGCTGAAGGAAATTGGCGTCGAATCGTACTACGTAGTCGTGAACACGCATCGGGGCGCCGTGAATGCAAAGACGCCGGCGGTCAACTGGTTCAACCACGTGATTCTTGCGATCAAGCTGCCCGAGGGAGTGAACGATCCATCGTTGACGGCTGTTTTGCAGGACAAAAAGCTGGGCCGGCTCCTGATTTTCGATCCAACGGATGATTTGACCCCCTTTGGCTATTTGCGCGGGCCGCTGCAGGCAAATTACGCTTTGCTGGTGACCGACGGCGGAGGCGAGCTGATCGAACTCCCAGAGCTGCCGGCGTCCATGAACGGAATCCGGCGGATGGGGAAATGGACGCTCACGCCGGCGGGCACGCTGACGGGCGAGGTGACGGAGATTCGCATGGGGGACCGCGGGGCCGCTCAGAGGTACGCGATACGCTCCGCGCCCTCAAACAAGGATAAGATCAAGCCCATTGAGAGCCTGTTGTCTGGCTCTCTGGCGAATTACCGAATCACCAAAGCCACGGTGTCGAATTTTCAGCTTAGTGATCAACCGTTTGAGTACAACTACTCGTTGGTCGCAGAGGATTACGCCAAGCTTGCGGGGAACCTGCTGTTAGTGCGGCCGCGCGTAGTGGGAATCAAGTCCAGCGGATTGCTGGAAACGAAGGAACCGAGAAAATTTCCTGTGGAGTTCGAGGGGCCGTCACTCGATTCGGACACATTCGAGATTACGCTGCCGGCGGGCTACGAAGTCGACGATCTGCCTCCCCCCGTGGAAGTGGATTACGGCTTCGCAAGCTATCAGAGCGAATCGGAAATTAAAGGGAACGTTTTGCGTTACACACGAAAGTTTGAAGTAAAAGATCCCAGCGTGCCGCTGGCCAAGGTTGAAGAACTGAAGAAGCTCTACCGAATTATCGCGAGCGACGAACGGAACACAGCCGTTTTGAAGCCAGTCTCAAACTGAGCGTCAGCCCAGGTCCTACTGCGCGTGGCAGCGGACAAGGGGACTGACCACCACTAGGCGTTGTGTCCTGGCAGGAAAACCGCAAAACAACATAGTGCGAAGACTGCATGGCTGAGGCGGGCGCCGAAGTGTGGTTAGAAAACGACAGAGGATTTCAACGAAACCTCGGAGCATCCGAGTGTCGCCGGGTGGAGAAGGCGGCGTCAGGAGAGGCGGGCGCGGACGCGGTCGCTTAGGGCTTTGCCGTCGACGACTTTGCCTTCGAGCGCGGCTTTGGCGGCTTTGACGACGGCGCCCATTTGTTTCATGGAATTGGCGCCGGTTTCGGCGATGGCTTTGGAGATGGCGGCGTCCATTTCGGCGTCGCTGGCGCCGGCGGGGAGATAGGACTCGAGGATGGCAAGTTCCTTGGTCTCTTTGTCGACGAGATCCTGTCGGCCGCCTTTGCCGAACTGGTCGATGGATTCTTTGCGCTGCTTGACGAGGGTTTGCAGGATTTGGATGGATTCGGTTTCGTCCAGAGCGCGGATTTTTTCCGTTTCTTTGTACTGTATGGCGGACTTGACGCCGCGAAGGACGCTAAGGCGGAGCTCGTCTTTGGCGCGCATGGCGTCGGTCAGGTCTTTCTGGATTTTTTCGGAGAGAGTCATGAGGTTCAATATAACAGAAGAAAGAGGGAAAAATTAACGCAGGGAGCATGGAGGTCACAGAGTTCACATCTATGACGCAGAGAAGGAAAAAACGAACAGGATTTGACAGGGTGCTGGCGGCTCGCTACCGTTGATGTTTTAGTTTTGGCGGGTTTTGCCCGCCTGCGTGCAGAGCAAATCAAACCAACCTGGATGAGGCCCGATGAAAGTCATAGTTGCGGACAAGATTAGCGAGCGCGGTGTCGAATTATTGCGGAAGACGGGATGGAGCATCGTGCTGACGACGAAAGACACGCTGGACGCGGAGATAGCGGACGCGGACGCGCTAATTGTGAGGAGCGCGACGAAAGTTACGGCGGAATTGCTCGATAAAGCGCCGCGATTGCGGGCCGTGGGGCGCGCGGGCGTGGGCGTGGATAATATCGATCTGGACGCGGCCACCACGCGCGGAGTCCTGGTGATGAGCACGCCGGGCGGAAACGCGATCAGCGTGGCGGAGCATACCTTTGCGCTGCTTCTGGCGCTGGCGAGGCAGGTGCCACGGCTCGATAAATCGATGCATGAAGGGAAGTGGGAAAAGTCGTCCGCGGCGGGCACGGAAGTGCGCGGGAAAACACTGGGGTTGATCGGGCTTGGCCGCATCGGGAGCGAAGTGGCCATACGCGCGGACGCGTTTGACATGCGCGTGCTGGGGTACGACCCGTACATCAGCGAGGCGGCGGCGAAAGAGGTGCAGGTCGAGCTGGTGCCGCTGGAAAAGCTTCTGGCGGAAAGCGATTTCGTGTCGCTGCATACGGCGCTGAGCCCGGCGACACAGAATCTGATTAATGCGGAGACGATTGGGAAGATGAAGAAGGGCGCGCGGGTGATCAATGCGGCTCGCGGCGAATTAATTGATGAGGGCGCTCTGGCGGATGCGTTGAAAAATGGAAAGCTGGCTGGAGCGGCGCTGGACGTTTTTGTGCACGAGCCGCCAAAGGATTCGCCGCTGCTGGCGATGCAGAACGTGATTGCGACGCCGCACGTGGCGGGCTCAACGACGGAGGCGCAGGAGGAAGTGGGCACGCAGGTGGCCGTGCAGATCAAAGATTACCTGGCGGACGGTTTGATTCGAAACGCCGTGAACTTGCCGGCGCTTTCGGCGGATCAATACCGGCGCGTGCGGCCGTATTTGGCGCTCGCCGAGCGTTTGGGATCGCTGGTGTCGCAAGCTGTGGCTGCCAGACCGGCGCGGATACGGATCCGGTATGCCGGCGAAGTGGCGGAGGTGGGGACGCACTTGTTGCGGAGCGCCGTTCTTGCGGGGATGCTGAACGCGGTGCTGGATGAAAAAGTGAATGTGGTGAATGCACCCGCGGTAGCCGCGGCGCGAGGGCTTTCGGTCGAGGAAGAAACGCGGCGGCGCGAGCGCGGATTTCCTAACACGCTGGAAGTTGCTGCTTTACCGGAAAAAGAGGGCTTAGTGCGCGGTTTTTCCGCCGAGGGCACGGTTTTGCATGATGGCTCTCCGCGCGTGCTGCAGATTGATGGCATCCCTCTCGAGGCGGAGCTTGCCGGGACCATGCTCTATCTGCGCAACCGCGATGAGCCCGGCGTTATCGGGCAAGTGGGCGCGACGCTGGGAAACATGGGCGTGAATATCGCGACGTTTGCGCTGGGGCGGCGCGAAGCTTCTAAGGGTGCCGAGGCGGTGTCGCTGGTGCGGCTGGATGGAGAGGTGTCTGACTCGATTTTGGGGGCCATCCGCGGGATTCCGGCGATCACTGTGGCTAGGCTGCTGAAGCTTGGATGAACGTTTTTTGTGGCGGCGCGACCGAAGCGCCGGGTGATGTGACTCCGGCGGGGTTTTGTGCCCCGAGTTTGCGGTACTGTTCCTTCCCGCTTGGCCAGGTTTCTTCTCAAGAATCCAAAATTTAGATAGGTCAGAATAAAAAGAGAACTAAAAAGAACTTTCCTTGACACCGACCTATGACTTGGCCTAAAAGCTAAGTCAAAGTTTAGAGGGTTGAGTGGTGGGGGAAGTTGTCCAGGGTCTAGTGTAGTCCCTAAGGTCAAGGCCCGGGAAAGTGCCGCGAACGTGGTTGTGCCGGCACGATCCTGCCCACCAACGTACATCTCAGAGTTAGGTTAGGGTGCGCGAAAGGAGCGGTCCATGAGGTGGAATTTTGTGAAGCGCAACTTGCTGATTTCTCTTGCCGCAATTCTTCTGGCGGCCACGACTGGATGGGGGCAGACAGGGACGACGTCGGTTCGCGGCACCGTCATGGACAGCAGCGGCGCCGCAATCGCTAGCGCGCATATAACGCTAGTAAGCGCGGCCCAATCGGTGCAGCGAGATTCAAACACCTCTGCAACGGGGGAATACGAATTTCTGGCTTTGCCCCCTGGCACGTACGCCATCAGCGTTACGGCTAACGGTTTCCGGAAGTACGAGATTCCTACGCTGCAGTTGCTGGTTAACAGCCCAGCGACCGTGAACGTAAAAATGGAGATCGGGACCGCCAGTCAGACGGTCGAGGTGTCGGCCGCCGCAGTGACTCTAAATACGACGGACGCTTCGCTGGGAACGCCGTTTAACGAGAATCAAATGACGCAGCTTCCGCTGGAGGCTCGCAACGTGCCAGATCTACTCAGCTTACAGGCTGGTGTGACGTATCTTGGCAACCGGTCAGACGTCAATCGAATGACCGATACGCGGAGCGGGGCGGTAAATGGGGCGCACAGCGACCAGAGCAACGTCACACTCGATGGCATCGATGTAAACGCAGACACAAAAGGATATGCCTTTCAGTCGGTCCTACCAGTGACGCCGGATTCCGTCGAGGAGTTTCGCGTGACCACGACGAACTACAACGCGGACGAAGGGCGCTCTTCCGGAGCGCAGGTGGCGCTGGTAACAAGAAGCGGAACGAACAAATTTCACGGCGCGGCTTACGACTACGTGCGGAATACGTTTACCAGTGCGAACGACTACTTTATCAAACTCGCCCAGCTACAATCGGGCGACCCGAACAAACCGCCAAAACTGAATTGGAACATTCCTGGGGCCGAGGTTGGAGGCCCAATTCTGAAAGACCGGCTATTTTTCTTCACCAACTTCGAGGCTAACCGCCAGCGCGAACAGAACAGCGTGGTGCGAGTCGTACCGAGCGCCGCGATGCGCGATGGAGTGATCACGTATCAGTGCCAGGATCCCACCCAGTGCCCTGGCGCTAGCGTGCAGGGCCTAACCGGATCGCACCAGATCGCGGCGGGAAATTTCGGGCTGGGTCCTTCGCAGTTGCAGGCGATGGATCCCCAAGGCATTGGCCTGAGCACAGGTGTCATGACCCCGTACTTGAACTCCTTCCCCTTGCCTAACGACAATTCGGTTGGAGACGGCGTGAATTACGAAGGGTTCCGGTTCCCCGGGACCGAGGCTATCGACACGAACGCCTACATCGCCCGAATCGATTACAAGATTACAAGCAGTGGAAACCACACGCTGTTCTGGCGGGGCAATCTAAGCAATAACTTTGACGACGGCGTTCCTTATCTTCCCGGTGGGGCGCCGGAGCTGACGACCGTAAACTACAGCAAGGGTTTCGCGGTTGGCTACACGGCCGTTCTGAAACCTACATTGGTTAACAACTTCCGCTACGGCTACACACGCGAGAGTTTTGGCCAAATCGGCAATCAGACGCAGCCCGTGGTATTTTTCCGCGGGCTCAATGACAACAGCTCGCCGAATTTTTCGAGCCAAGCGGTAACGAACAACAACGAATATCAAGTGCCGATACAGAATTTCGTGGATGACGTTTCGTGGGTGAAAGGCAAGCACACGCTGCAATTTGGAGCGAACGTCGAATTCCTGCGCAACCCGCAGTCCAGCAATTTGAACTCGTTCAGTTCCGCGGTAACGAACGCTTCGTGGTTCGATACGGCGGCGTTGGCGAATACGGGAGCTACGGGACACTTCGATCCTTATTGCTCGACCACGGCAAGCACCACTACGGGCAGTTGTTACGATCCGGTGGCGAATCCCACCGAACCTCGCTATCCACAGGTGAATACGGGGTTCGGAAATAACTACGATTATCCGCTGATTACCATGATCGGGATGATCAGTCAGGTTAACGCGCAATATAACTTCAACCGAGATGGAACGGCGCTGGCTCAGGGCCTTCCCGTGGTAAGGCACTTTGCCGACGATTCGTACGAGTTCTACGGCCAGGACATTTGGAAGATGAAACCGAATTTGACCTTCACCTTCGGTCTTCGTTATTCCCTGTTCTCGCCGCCTTGGGAGACGAACGGGTTGCAAGTGGCGTCGAACGTCAGCCTGACCGATTGGTTTACAACGCGTGGTCAGAATATGTTGAACGGCATCGGCTCGAATGCGGCCCCCCTGCTCAGCTTCAATTTAGCGGGCCCGGCCAACGGAAAACCAGGTTTTTATAACTGGGATACGAAGGACTTTGCACCGCGACTGGCGGTTGCGTACTCGCCGGGCGCGAGCGGCGGCCTATTGGGCGCCTTGTTTGGCGGACCCGGGAAGACGAGTATCCGCGCCGGTGCTGGCATCGTCTATGACCGAATCGGACCGCAACTGCTAGCAACTTTCGATCAGAGTGGCTCTTTCGGGCTGTCCACCTCCTTGACCAATACAGGCGGAGCAGAAACCCCTGGGACGGCGCCTCGCATAACGGGGCTGAACACAATTCCCACGACGGACACCACCGGTGCGACACTATTCCTGCCGGCGCCCGCCTCCACATTTCCGCAGACATTCCCAAACAATTTCGCCGTCTATTGGGGAGCGGATAACAAATTAAAAACTCCTTACTCTTATACACTGGATCTTTCCGTTCAACGCGATCTTGGGCATGGAACGGTGCTACAGGTGTCCTACGTCGGGCGCTTTGCGCACAGACTACTTGTTCAGGAGGATGTTGCCACGCCGGTGGACCTGGTCGACCCCAAAACGCACATGGACTACTTCACCGCAGCCCAGTCCCTTGCCAAGGTGTATCGGCAAGGAGTGCCCACCAATAGCGTGACAGACTCCATGTTTGGCGCGGCGGCGCAGTACTGGACGGACATCCTGCAGCCCGCCACCCACGGAGGCTACAGAATTCATCGTTGCAACACGGGCGGCTCGGCTGCGGCTTACGCGACGGCCGACCCCGTCATTGCCGCTTATGATTTGTTCTGCGGGTTCAGGAACAACGAGAGCACGGCAATCCAGGGAATTGATCAGGGATTTGGACTAACGGACATGAGTGGTAACCCCTATTATGCAAATGGCGGACCTTACACTTTTCTCTCGCCGCAGTTCGCGGCGTTGTACGCCTGGAGATCGCTCGGGACCGCGAGCTACAACGGTTTGCAGGTGAATCTGAACAGGCAAGTGGGCCACGGTCTGCAGTTCGGATTCAATTACACTTACTCGAGATCGATTGATATCGCGTCGGACGCATATCGCATCGGTGCCGAGGGCGGTCTCGGCGCCCAGGTAATCAACGCCTGGGATCCGCAAGCGCTTCGGGGGGTTTCCGACTTCGATATGCCGCATCAGTTCAACGTAAATTGGGTTTGGGAGGTGCCATTCGGCAAGGGCCGCTGGCTTGCGGGTGACGCGAGCAAGCCGGTGGACGCTCTCATTGGAGGGTGGCAATTTTCCGGCATAGCGCGGTGGACAAGCGGGCTGCCCATCGGAGTTTCAAATGGTGCCCAATGGCCAACGAACTGGCAACAATCGGGCTTCGCAACCCAGATCGCTCCAGTGACAACAGCTGGTGCGGTGAAGAATCCGGATGGCTCGGTGAACTTGTTCGGTAATGCGAGCGCCGCGGCAGCGGCGCTCGCTTCCTATGCGCCCGACCTTCCTGGTCAAGTTGGGGCGCGAAATACGCTGCGAGGAAACGGGTTCGCAGGTTTGGACCTTAGCCTGGACAAGAGCTGGAAAATGCCTTGGAATGAGTCACACACACTGCAATTTCGCTGGGAAGTGTTCAATGCTTTAAACCTGACGCGATTCGACGTACAAAGCCTGAACCTTTCCATTACCAACTCCAGCACGTTTGGCGATTACAGCGGATTGTTGACGAGCCCGCGCGTGATGCAGTTTGCGTTGCGCTACGAGTTCTAGGCAACTCGACCACTTTCAAAAGACCGCCGGGGAGCGAGAGCTTCCCGGCGGTTTCTCATTGGTTGCAGAAAGGCGCTCCACGGGCAGCGGGTAGTGGTTGCAGATGCTGCCAATCCCGCGTAAACTGCTGTTTAGCTTGGAATAAGATTCGGGGCGTAGCGCAGCCTGGCTAGCGCGCCTGGTTCGGGACCAGGAGGTCGAAGGTTCAAATCCTTTCGCCCCGACCACTTCCTCCGCAGGTCACCATTCCCTTCATCGGCAACCATTCCTTTTTCTTTAGCCATCTTTTTTTCTGCACGCATCGCGAGAACGACGCTTGGGGGTTGAATGTTCCCTGGCAGAGACCGCTTGCCTTTTCTGGCGGATACTCCTTATTCTGCGTGCTCAGGCTGCGGGCTGATTGCCGTTCGGAGCGAGCACTTACCGCAACATCGGCTCCCCTCCGCGGCGCGCGACACACTTTCCTTTGAAAGGAACGGATGGCGATTGTTGCAGGCGTAGATTTCGGCACGCTCAGTGTGCGTGTCACGATTGTCGACACGGAACGCGGGCGCCTGGGCTCCGGCGTGGGCGAGTTTCCACTGCATCGCAGGAGGGACGATCCGGACTCTGCCACGCAGAGCCACGCCGATCATATGCGCGCGCTTGCGGACGCCATGCAAAAGGCCGTCTCTTCAGCGAAAGTCCGGGGCGACCAGATCGCCGCATTGGCCATCGATACGACGGGATCGAGCGTAATTCCCGTCGGCGAAAATCTCGAGCCCCTCAACGACTACTATTTGTGGTGCGACCATCGTGCGTGGCGGGAGGCCGCGCTGATCACCGAGACGGCGCGCCGCCAGAAGCTCGAGGTGATCGAATGGTGCGGCGGCGTCTATTCCTCGGAATGGGGCTTTTCGAAGTTGCTGCACTGGCTTCGGCATAATCCGGAAAAGCGGGAGCGTTTTGTCACCGCGTTTGAACATTGCGATATGGCGGCCGCGGTTTTGTGCGGCATCACCGACCCCGAGCTGGCGCCGCGCTCGGTCTGCGCCATGGGCCACAAATGGATGTGGAACGAAGCGCTTGGCGGATTGCCGCCGGAAGATTTTCTTGTGGCTGTCGATCCTCTTCTCAGGGGCGTGCGCGCCAAGCTTGGTGGCCGCTACGCCACGAGCGATCACCCTGCAGGCGGGCTGGCGCCGGAGTGGGCTGCGAAGCTCGGCCTTCGCGCCGGAATTCCCATCCCCATAGGCGCGTTCGATGCGCATTGGGATGCCGTGGGCGCGGGCGCTCGCACGGGCGACGTGGTGAATGTCGTTGGAACGTCGACGTGCATCATTGCCATGAGCGACGAGACGCGGTTGATTCCCGGCGTTTGCGGCGTGGTTCCCGGATCGGTGCATCCCCAAAAAACAGGTGTTGAGGCCGGGCTTTCCGCCACCGGAGATATTTTTGAAGCTATCGCGCGGCGCGCTGGATCGACTGTGGCCGCGCTTTCGGCGGGATTGGCGACTTACAAAGCCGGACAGACCGGTCTGCTGCGCATGACCTGGGATAATGGCGATCGCACCGTGCTCGTAAATCCCGAGCTCGGAGGAATCACTCTGGGATGGAATCTCACGCACGCTCCTGAGGATGAACTTTTCGCGGCGATCGAAGGCACGGCTTTTCACACGCGCGTGATTTTTGAGCGCATGGAAAAGCATGGAGTGCCCATCGACCGCGTGATTAACGGCGGCGGCATTCCGCAGAAGAACAACGTGCTGAATCAAATTTATGCGAATGTGTTGAACAAGCCCGTGCTCATTCCGAAGTCGGACGTGACGAGTCTGGGATCGGCTATTTTTGCCGCACTGGCGGCGGGCGCGCACCGTTCGATAGAGGACGCACAGCGAGCGCTGTGCCCGGCGCACCGCATCGTCGAGCCCGATACCGAATCCGCGCGCGTGTACGAAGAGTTGTACGGTCTCTATCGCGAACTGTATTTTGGATTTGGCAAGCCGGATTCCGCTGTGATTCCTGTCGGGCGCATACTTCCAACATTGCGGCGAATTGCGGCCGCATCGCGAGGCCACGGATGATCCTAAAAAGTTTGCGCGAGGAAGTGCTGGAGGCAAATCTGGAGCTCGTGCGGCGCGGGCTGGTGCTGTACACGTTTGGAAACGTCAGCGGCATTTCGCGCGAGGAGGGGCTGGTGGCGATCAAGCCGAGCGGCGTGCCGTATGAAACGATGAAGACAGAGGATCTCGTGGTTGTCGATTTGGATGGGAAAATCGTGGAAGGATCGTTGCGCCCCTCGTCCGATCTTCCCACGCATTTGATTCTTTACCGGGCATTCGCCGCCATAGGTGGTATCGCGCACACGCATTCCTCGGCCGCAACGTCGTGGGCGCAGGCACAAAGAGAAATTCCATGTTTCGGGACGACGCATGCCGATTATTTTCGTGGCCCAGTCCCTGTAACAAAATCGTTAAGCCCCGCTGAAATCCGGTCAGACTATGAGGAGAACACCGGCCACGCGATCGTGAGGCGATTCAAAAAGCTCGATCCTCTTCACGCGCCGGCGGTGCTCGTTGCGGGCCACGCCCCATTTTGCTGGGGAAAATCGCCTTCCGAGGCAGCGCACATCGCCGTGATATTGGAAGAAATTGCAGCGATGGCGTTTCAAACGATCAACACAAATCCCAGGGTGCGCCCCATCTCAAAGCATCTTCACGAGAAGCACTTCCTTCGCAAGCATGGCAGCGCCGCGTATTACGGCCAAAAAAAGTAGTGTGATGAAGTAACGAGAAACGCAAAGCAGACAAATCAGCGGGGAATTCAGCGGCATGGAAATGACGGCGATAACAGCCGGGACGCGTTGTGCGTAGCTTCAGAGCGCTGTTTATTTTTTCGCAGCCAGACCGGAAATCTGCAAACTCAGCGACTCCGCAACGGTGGCATCCAACTTGCGCCGCACAGTGGCGGACTCCGCTCCCAGACGAGCTTCGCTTTCCTTGCGCGCCTGCGAAACGACGTCGAGCTCGTTGCCGGGCATCCTCTGCAAAGCATTCTCCGCGTGCAGCAAGCAGGCGAAGACATAGCGTTCAGGCTGTTGCTGCTTGCGCAGGAACTGGGCGTAGTTGAACCAATCGGATGCCGTGCTGTGCGGATCGGAAAGCCCCGCATCAAGGCGCAACGCGCGTTGATAGGATTGCGCCGCGCCCCCAATGTCAGTTTGTTTTTCCTGCAAATCGGCGAGATGAACGAAAGCCAGGCTTTCAAGCGCCTTCTCGCCGGCTTTTTCCGCAAAACCTGCGGCCGCCGCATAACCTTTCGAAGCGTCGCTCGTGTGATTGACCGCCGCATCGGCGTCGGCAACTTTTATAAGCGCGGCAAGCACCGGCGCATTATCGGCGGGATTTTTTTCGTGTCGCGCCGCAATGATCTCCAGGTAGATGCGATAGTGTCGCGCCGCGGCCTGCAGTTCGCCTTGCTGATCGAGAGCTTGCGCAAGATAAAGTTGCGCGTTCGATTGTCCCGGGTCGGCGTCGACCGCGCGCTGCCAGTCGTCAACCGCTTCTTCGTCATGCCCGAAGCGATGCGCCAGCATTCCCAAATCAACCAGAGCGTCCGCGTTGCGCGGCCAGCGCGCGATGATTTTCTCGAACTGCGTGTTGGCGTCGGCGTAGCGCGCCGCTTCAATCAGGCTCCGGCCATAGGATTCCTGCAGCGCCAGGCTTGCGGGATTGACGGCCGCGGCGCGCTGCATCGCCGCCAGTGCGGCGTCGCGCTGGCCCGCGATCTGTTCGGCGTGAGCAAGTCGGATTTGGACCGCGCTGTCATCAGGATTCAACTCCGCAGCTCGCTCGAGCGCCGGAAGACTATTTGCTTCGCTAGACCACCAAAAGTGAAGCTGGTCCACTCCCGCCCAGGTAAAGAGCAGCACCACCGCCGCGATCCGCAATGCGCGCGCGGCGGCCGCTTGTCCCGTCAGCCAGCCGGCGGCCATCGCAAACTTGTTTTGTTTCACGACGGCGCCGGCAGCAGAGACTTTTTGTTGCGTATCCAAAAGCATCGACGAGATCCGCGAATCACGTAATTTCCAGATCGCTCCGTCCAAAATGAAATGATGAATATTGACCAGCGCCGTGAAAGTTAGAAAGCTCGCGGCAAAGTCAGTGTGAAAAACGCGGCTGACGATCCACGGTCCGGGAATGAAAAGCGCAATCCCTCCGGCAACCAGCGTCAGCAGGTAGCCGGAGAACGACCAATGGGAATTGCCTGCCGCGCGCGCTTCTTTTTTCTGATAGTAGCTCGTAATCCACAGATATTGCGTGGAGTGCAACACCGCCAGAAGGCCGCTGCTGTAGCGAGTCTGCGGAATTTCCCGGCCGCTGAGGAGTTCGATCACCGCGGGCAGGAGAAACCAGAGAAACTGCGTCGCCGTCAGTGTGAACACCGGAAGAACGGCGCGAAAACTGCTTCTTCGCGCCAGGGAGACCAGCGCCCATCCGCTGGCCCCGACAAAAAACAGGGCCAATGCCGCCCGCGCGGGCAGCGTGAATCTAGCCGGCAGCCCCAGCGAAAGAATCAGCGTATCGCCGGACGCACCGGTGTTGAAGCTCAGCATCAATAAAATGTAGGAAGCGATAAACGAGAGCCGGAGCGCCCCGCGTTCCGTTTCCGTGGGCGAGACGCCCGCGCGCCGCGCGAACATCATCAGCAAGCCGAAGTTTTGTCCGGTGTAGTGCCATGGGCTCCAGCAGATGTACAGCGTGAAAATCCAGGGCAGCAGCGCATACCACAGATGCGTGACGACGCCGGCCAGCACGAGCAGCAGAGCCACGGGCACGGTATAGATCCGGTATTTCTCAAACTCGTCGCGCGTGTGGTACGCGCGGTAGACCGTGGCCATGAAGTGCGGATAGTTCGAGAGCAACGCGAGAAAATAGAACGCAATGCTCCAGCCGCGCCCGTACGAATTGGCAAAATAAAATCCAGCCAGCAAAAGCGGAGCGGACCACGCGCCGCAGCCGACCGTCAAATCAATCCAGGGCCGGTAGATCCACGGACTGCGCGATGGTGAAGGAGGCGCCGGCGTTGGAGCGTCCTGCTGCGGGGGAGCTATAGTTATTGTTCCCATTCCACTGCAGAGTAACGCAGGCGTGGCGCCCGCGCGGGGAGAGGCCCGCGTGCGCATGCGGAATCGGTTACTTGTGCTTTCGAACGGGCTTCAGGAAACGGCGAGGATGCGCAGGAGCAATCCCGCCAGCGTCCCGCCGAGCAGCGGTCCGATGATTGGGATCGGTGCGTAGCCCCAATCGGAGCCGCCTTTTCCAGCAATCGGCAGAATGGAGTGAGCGAGGCGCGGGCCCAAGTCGCGCGCGGGATTGATGGCGTACCCAGTCGTGCCGCCCAGCGAAAGTCCGATGCCCCACACCAGGCTTCCCACAAGGTAGGCGCCCAATCCAGGGGCAGGACCTGTCGCGGCCACTCTCTTCGAAAAAATCGCGCCCACCACAAAAACAAGAACAAACGTGCCTACAATTTCACTCAGCAAATTCGATGCAAAACTTCGGATAGCAGGCGCGGTGCAAAAGCATGCGAGCTTGCCCGCAGCGTCCGGCGTTTCCTTCCAATGCGGCAAATAATGCAGCCAAACCAGGACCGCCCCCGCGAGGGCGCCCAGGAGTTGCGCGGCCATATAGGGTGCAAGCTTCCCGAAGCTTGCGTCGCGCACCGCGAAACCCAGCGTGACGGCCGGATTCAAATGCGCGTCGCTGCTTCCGCATGCAATCGAAACGAATACGCCGGCCATCACCGCCAGCGCCCAGCCCGTCGTGATAACTATCCAGCCGCTGGCTTCCGCCTTCGACCGTTTCAGCACCACTCCCGCGACGACTCCATCGCCAAGCAACACAAGGACCATCGTGCCAAGAAATTCACCCAAGAAAGGCGAGGTCATTCAGCAATCTCCTCGGCTGTCAAACGGTCCGGCGTCATTTTCGGCCTCACAGTTCAAACTCCAACCCAATCGAACGACCGAGTGACCGCTTTTTTCCACTGCTTGTACAGTTCTTCGCGCTCCGCTTCCGCAAAATGAGGCGTCCACGTCTGGTCCACCGCCCAATTCGCGCGCAGCTCGTCCAGACCGGAGAAAAACTTCACCGCCAGCCCCGCGGCATACGCCGCGCCGAGGGCCGTCGTCTCCTGAATCACTGGGCGCACCACCTCGCGATCCAAAATGTCCGCTTGAAACTGCATCAATAATTCGTTCAGAACCATTCCGCCGTCGACCCGAAGCGACGACAGCGCGATCCCCGAATCTTTTTCCATTGCCTCGACGACTTCACGCGTCTGAAACGCCGTAGCTTCCAGCACCGCCCGCGCCAAATGGCCCTTGTTCGCGTAGCGCGTCAACCCGGCGATAACGCCGCGCGCATTGTCCTTCCAGTACGGCGCATACAGTCCTGAAAACGCCGGAACAAAGTAAATGCCGCCGTTATCTTTCACTGTCCGTGCCAGCGTTTCAACGTCCGCGCTTTTCTCGATCATTCCGAGATTGTCGCGAAGCCATTGCACCAGCGCTCCCGCAATCGCGACGCCGCCTTCCAAGGCGTAACACGCCGGCGCGCTGCCCAGTTTGTACGCGACCGTCGTCAGCAAGCCGAAATTCGATGGAACGGCGCGCTCGCCCGTATTCATAAGGAGAAAACAGCCGGTTCCGTATGTGTTCTTCACTTCGCCGGGACGGAAACAAGCTTGCCCGACCAGCGCGGCTTGCTGATCGCCAAGTATCCCCGCGACCTCCACGCCCGCGATCGCAGGCAGTGTCGCCGCGCCGTAAACTTCGCTGCTTGATCGTACTTGCGGCAGCATCGCTCGCGGAATTTCGAACGCCGCAAGCAACTTTTCGTCCCAATCCAGTGTTTTCAGATTGAGCAGTTGCGTCCGGCTTGCGTTGGTCACGTCCGTGACGTGGGCGCCGCCGTTTGGGCCGCCAGTCAAATTCCACACGAGGAAGGTATCGATATTTCCGAAGAGCAGATCCCCGGCAGCTGCCTTGGCGCTCGCGTCAGGAATATTCTTCAAGAGCCAGCGCAGCTTCAGGCTGCTGAAATACGTGCTCAACGGCAAACCAGTTTGTGCCCGAAAGCGGTCCTGTCCGCCGTCCCTCGCAAGACGGCCAACATCTTCCGCCACGCGCGTGTCTTGCCAAACAATGGCGTTTGCGATTGGCTGGCCGGTTCGCCGTTCCCAGACGACGGCAGTCTCGCGTTGGTTGGTTATGCCAACGGCGGCCAGGTCGGAGGCACGCAATCCTCGTTGCTCGAGCGCCTCGGCGATCACTTCTTCTGTCCGGCGCATGATCTCCAGCGCGTCGTGCTCCACCCATCCCGGCCGCGGGAAGATTTGCTCATGCTCTTTCTGCGCCACCGCAACGGCTCGCGCCGCCTTATCGAACACCATGAAGCGCGTGCTGGTTGTGCCTTGGTCGATTGCGCCGATATAGCTTTTCACGAAATCAGGCCTCTCTCGCCGCGGTGCATTCTACGACGGAATGCGCCCTCTTTAGAGATGATGTATACATTTTCATTCGGACGCGCATCTAACGTTATGGGATGAGAAAGATGATAGATAGAGGGAATACTCTCATGAGAAAAAACCTGCAATGGAAAGGGTCCCTGTTCTTGGCGGTCATGGCTGTGACGGCCGTCCTGCCGCTCGCGCCGAAGGCGGACGCCTCGGACTCGGCCGCGGTCACGATGACCGTCACTGCTGTGGGAAGCAAGAACAGTCCTCCGCCTCCCGTCAAGAAAGAGGACGTCGAGCTCTATAGGGCAAAGGCGCGAACTCAGGTGGCGGACTGGAAAGGCGGTGTTCCGCTCCATCTTGCTATCCTGATCGATGATTCGCTCGAATCTAACGTGGCCCTTCAATGGAATGATCTGAAGGCTTTCATGATGGCTCAGCCCGCCACCACTTATATTGCCGTCGCTTATGCGCGAAACGGCACTGCTATGGTCGCCCAGGATTTCACCGCGGATCACGCTCTTGCGGCCAAAGCCCTGCGCATGCCGCTCGGCAACTCTATGGCCTTCACCAGCCCTTATCTTGCCCTCCTGGATTGGATAAAGCGCTGGCCGGATTCCAACGATCGCAAATCGATCTTGTTGTTTTCTTCGGGGATCGATTATTTCCGCGGCCCTTATGATCCTGTCGATCCCGATGTCGATTTCACCATCGAGCAGGCCCAAAAGAAAAACATCAATATCTGGTCGATCTACGCGCCAGATGCGGGCCACCGTGCCCGCGGTAACTACGTCCAGTTTCTGGCTCAAGGATTCCTGACCCGGGTCGCGGGAGAGAGCGGCGCTGAATCTTTCTATATCGGCTTCCTCCCCGCCGTCTCTTTTAAGCCGTATTTCGATGAGCTTCAGCAGCATCTCAACAATCAATATCTGCTGACCTTCGTTGGCAACGCAGGGAAGAAAGGGAAATTCGAGGGCGTTCGGCTGGCGACCGAACTCCCCGGTGTGGAATTCCTGGCCGCTCCTCAAGCGTTTGTACCTGCTTATAAATAACGGGCGCCGGGAACATCCCATCTCTTCTCTTGGCAAGGCGCGGGCCGCAAGGTTCGCGCTTTTTGCTTTTTTGGATAGCACTTGTCTCTCCTCTTCCGCTCAGGCTAAACTAGCCGCTGGCTGCGCCCGTTGTTTGGGTGAAGATTATTCGCGCTATTGAATCGGTTTAAATGCCACGGTTGCTGGGCGTTGCAATGGGGAGCTCACCATGATTCCGTACGGTAAAAGGGAGAATTTCTTTTCGCGAGGGACTGCGCGGGCCGCTCGGCAGGTCAGGAACCTCCTTGCCGCCATGAGCTTCGCCGCGGCGCTCCTCGCAACCTCAACAATTGCGGCGCCCGCTTCGCGCGCCGATGGCGAGTTCACTCTGCGCGAAGGATGGCAGGTGCAATCCTCCGCAAAGGTGAGCGCTGGCGGTGAAACCGTTTCCACCACCGGGTTCGATGCTTCGAGTTGGTACAAAACGTCGGCTCCGAACACAGTCTTTGCCGTCCTCGTCGAGAACGGCGTGTACAAGAATCCCTACTTCGGCATGAACTTGCGCTCCGTTCCGGGCGTGTCCTATCCGATTGGCTCGGAATTCGCCAACCAGGAAATGCCAGCCGATAGTCCATTCGCCGTCCCCTGGTGGTACAGGAAGGAGTTCGAAGTCCCCACCGAATTCCGCGGAAAAACGGTTTGGCTCTCTTTTCGCGGAATCAATTACCGCGCGGACATCTGGATCAACGGGAAGAAAGTCGCCGGCTCGGACCAGGTGGTCGGCGCGTTTCGCCGCTATGAATTTGACGTGACGCACTTCGTCAAAGTCGGCGAAGAAAATGTAGTGGCTGTGGAAGTCTCCGCCCCGCACGCCAATGAGCTCGGAATCACCTGGGTGGATTGGAATCCCACGCCGCCCGATAAGGACATGGGCCTCTGGCAGGAAGTGGTTCTCTCCGCAAGCGGCCCGGTCGCTGTGCGGCATCCCGCGGTGGAAACGAAACTCGATCTCCCGGCAATCGACAAAGCGCACTTAACCGTTCGTGCCGAACTCGAAAACGCCGCGGACAAACCCGTGAAGGGAACTCTTCGTGGCAGAATTCTTGGCGGGGCCAGGCCGATTGAATTCACACAGAACGTAGAGCTGAACTCAGGCGAACATCGCGCCGTTGCCATCACGCCAGAAGAGTCTGCCTCGCTGAACGTAACAAATCCCCGCCTCTGGTGGCCGTACCAAATGGGTGAGCCTTACCTCCACAAACTAACTCTCGAATTTGTTCCCGAAAAAGGCCCGGTATCCGATAAGCAAACCATTGCCTTCGGCATCGTGCAAACCGATTCCGAACTCACCCCGGAGGGCTACCGCCTCTTCAAAGTGAACGGCAAACCCGTGCTCGTGCGCGGCGGCGGTTGGGCGCCGGACATGATGCTGCGCATCAACCAGTCGCGCCGCGAAGACGAATTTCGCTACGTCAAAGAGATGGGTCTCAATACCATCCGGCTCGAAGGCAAGCTCGAAGACGAAACCTTCATGGAGCGCGCCGACCGCGACGGCATTCTCATCATGGCCGGTTGGTGCTGCTGCGATGCCTGGGAAAAGTGGGGCAAGTGGGGCGACGAGAACAAGCGCGTCTCTGTCGATTCTCTCCGCGATCAGATTCTTCGTCTGCGCAAACATCCCAGCCTCCTCGTTTGGCTCAACGGCAGCGATAATCCGCCGCCGCCCGATCGCGAGCAGGCTTACCTCGACGTCGAAAAAGAAAACAACTGGGCCAAGCCCGTCATCTCTTCCGCTACCGCGAAAAAGACCGAGCCTACCGGAGACACCGGCGTCAAGATGTCCGGCCCCTATGAGTATGTCTCTTCAAATTACTGGTTGCTGGACACCCAGCACGGCGGCGCGTATGGCTTCAACACCGAAACCAGCCCCGGTCCCGCCATTCCTCCTCTCGAAGAACTGAAATCCATGTTTCCGCCGGACAAGCTCTGGCCCATCAACGAAGTTTGGAGTTTTCACGCCGGCGGCGGCGAGTTCAAGGACATCCACGTCTTCACGAATGCTTTGGAACAGCGCTACGGCGCTGCAAAAGACGTCGCCGACCTGGCCTGGAAGTCCCAAGCCATGACCTACGAAGGCGAGCGCGCCATGTTCGAAGCCTATGGCCGCAACAAATACAAATCCACGGGCATCATTCAATGGATGCTGAACAACGCCTGGCCCGGATTGATCTGGCATCTATACGACTACAGTTTGCGTCCGGCGGGGGGATACTTCGGTTCGAAAAAAGCCCTCGAACTCGTTCACGTGCAGTTTTCTTACGACGACCGTAGCGTGGCCATCGTCAACGGCGAACAAAAAGCTCTCCAAGGATTGAAAGTGGTCGCCAAAGTCTTCGACACGTCGATGAAAGAACGTTTCTCCCAAGAAGCCCTCGCGGATCTCCCTGCTGATGGAGTCATCAGGACTTTCAAAGTTTCTGAGCCCGAAGGCATCACCTCCACTTACTTCCTGAATCTTCAGCTCTTTTCTCCTGCCGGCAAGCTGCTCAGCCGCAATTTCTATTGGCTCTCGACCAAGCCCGACGTCCCCGATTTCCCCAAGTCAGAGTGGTATTACACTCCGCTTACCCAGTACGCCGATTTCGACGCCTTGCAGAATCTTCCCAAAGCCACCGTCAAAGCCGCGATGGAATATTCCGACGCCGGCTCCGAACACACGGCGCATGTTACCTTGGAAAATACGGGCTCCGGCCTTGCCTTCCTCGTGCGTCTTCGCCTGCTCAAGGGCAAAAACGGTGCCGAAGTCCTGCCCGTCTTCTGGGATGACAACTACATCTCGCTACTTCCTGGCGAGAAGCGCGAAGTCACCGTCCACCTCCGCAAACGCGACCTCGGCGCCGCCCACCCCGTTCTCGCCGTCGACGGTTTCAACGTCGCTCCCGTCGAACTTCAATGAGACTACCTGAAACCTGCCCACGCCCGCTCCGTCTAACTTTAGCATCCCATTGGTGTAGACTTCACAGTCGTCAACCGGGCGTAGGGTCATCCTTCTGAGGATGACCGCTCTGCTCGCGCCCCAGGAGCTGCCATGAATCGACGCGATTTGCTTCGAGCCACTGTTCTCACCGGTGCCGCCGCCGCCCTACGCCCCCCGCTTGTCGCCTCCCAGACTCCCCCGCCCTCCTCCGAGTTGACGCCCGCGCAAAACGGCGTCGACGCCTCGAATGAATTCAACGTGCCCAATTGGAAGCCGCTTTTTCTGGACGACCATCAGAACGAAACCCTGATCCTCCTCAGCGACCTGATCATCCCCGCAACCGACACGCCCGGAGCCAAGGAAGCACTGGTGAATCGCTATATCGATCTTGTCCTCGCTGCTGAAACGCCCGAGAAGCAGCGCGCGTTCTTGAACTCTCTTGCCTTTCTCGACGGCGAAAGCATCCGCCGTTTCAAAGCCGCCTTTCGCTATCTCTCGCGCGAAGATCAGGACGATGTATTGCACGCGCTGGCCTATCCGCGCAATGCCAGCGGATGGACTCGCGAAGTCGACAAAGCACCCGACGCGGGTCACGCTCATTTTGAAGCGCTCAAGGGCCGCATCATGACCGCCTACTACAGCTCGCAGATCGGCGAAAAAGAACTCGGCTGGGACGGTGCCTTTGCCCACGGCCCCTACCAAGGCTGTGAACATCCCGAAGGGAACCACAAGTAACCATGGCCTACCAAGCGCAAGACCCTCTCCAGCAAACGTATGACGTCGTCGTTGTCGGTTCGGGAGCCACCGGCGGCTGGGCCGCCAAGCAACTCGCCGAGGCGGGCCTGAAGGTCGCCCTGCTCGAAGCCGGCCGCGCCGTCACTCCCAAGGAATTTACCGAGCACATGCCCGCCTACAAACTCAAATATCGCGATCACTCGCCTGAGGTCGTGCGCACGCGGCCCATCCAAAAGCAGTGTTACGCCTGCATGGAATACAACTACGAGTGGTTCGTCAACGACCTCGAAAATCCCTACAGCACGCCGTCCGGCAAGCCGTTTACCTGGCAGCGCCTCCGCGTTCTTGGCGGCCGCTCGCTGGTCTGGGGCCGTCAGAGCTATCGCCTCAGCGATAACGATTTCAAGGCCGCCAGCCGCGACGGCTACGGCGATGACTGGCCCATCTCCTACGCCGATCTCTCTCCTTACTACGACATCGTCGAGCGTTACGTCGGCATCACCGGCGCTGCCGAAGGCAACGAGATGCTGCCCGACGGCCAATTCCTCCCGCCGATGAAAATGAGCTGTGGCGAAGTTCAGCTAAGAGACCGCGTCCAAGCCAAATTCGGCCGCACCGTCACCATCGGGCGCGCCGCAGTCCTCACGCAAAATCATAATGGACGCCTTCAGTGCCACTATTGCGGGCCCTGCGAACGCGGCTGCAGCACGTTTTCCTATTTCAGCAGCCCCTTCACCACCGTCAAGGACGCGCTCGCGTCGGGCAATTGCACGCTCTTCACAAACGCCGTGGTAAGCCATGTAAACATGGACAATGCCGCCAACAAGGCGAATGGTGTCACCTTCGTCGATCGCGAAACCCGCCAGGTCAAGGAAGTCCGCGCCAAATCGGTCATCCTTTGCGCCCAGGCCCTCGAGTCCACCCGCATCCTGCTGAACTCCTCCACCCGCGAATATCCCAATGGACTCGCAAATTCCAGCGGCGCCCTCGGCCATTATCTGATGGACCACGTCGTTGGCGGCGGCGCTTCCGGCCATCTCACGAATTTCAATATTCTTCCCAATGCCAACGAGCCTCAGCGCCCCAACGGCATTTACGTTCCGCGCTTCCGCAACACTCCTTCCAGCAAGACGCGTTCACCTTTCCTCCGCGGCTATGGCTACCAAGGCGGCGCCGGCGCCGATTTCAATTTCAGCGCCGAAGGCTACGGAGCTTCCTTAAAAAAATCTGTGAAAGAAGGCGTCTACGCGGTTTCCCTCGGTGCTTTCGGTGAGTCGCTCGCCCGTTGGGACAACTACATTGAAATCGACCGCGACCTGAAAGATGCCTGGGGCATCCCCGCGCTGCGCATTTCCATGACCCACGGCGACAACGAAGCCGCGCTCATGGAAGATGCCGGCGCCAGCGCCGCGGAAATGCTCGAAGCCGCAGGCGCCACCAATATCCGCGAGCGATCGCGCGTCGAAATGCCCGGCATGGCCATCCACGAACTCGGCACCGCCCGCATGGGCGACGATCCAAAAAAATCCGTCCTCAATGCCTTCAACCAGGCTCACGACGTAAAAAATCTCTTCGTCATGGATGGCGCCAGCTTCGTCTCCTCCGCCTGCCAGAATCCCACGCTCACCATGATGGCCGTCACCGTCCGTGCCTGCGCCAGCCTCATCGACCGTTTCCACAAAAGCGAAGTCTAATCGCGGATCCGCTCATCTCCGCTCTCGCTCCGCAATCTCTCCCCTCCGCACTCTTTCTCGCGGAGGCAAGACGCCCGCATCGCACTCATCTCTGGAACCGTTGCCCCCTCGCGTTGATGTGCATCCGCCGGTCTATTCCACTCCATTTCCGGTATCGGCCTTTATCAGGCGAGTGAATTACTTCCGGGTGGCGCGTGATCCGGGAAGAATTGATGCCAAGCGCGGAGACGGCTTCCCACAAATTCCACTTCCCGGTGCTCATCGCCCGCTGCTCTGAATTACTTCGGGATTGCCGGCAATCCGTCCAGAGTTCGTTTGACATGTGCCAGAGTGCCGCGCTTGGACCCCGAAGGCACCAAGCCGCTCGTTGAAAGGCGGAATGACGAAGCTGCCGGAATGTATGCGCGAGTTGGTGGGGCTTTCACCGACGCGCACTGATACGATTGGTCCGTTGCAGCTTCCGAACTGGCTGGGGTAATGGAAGGTGTTGCAAAAGTAGGCCACAAATGGGGCAACTTGTGCTACTGCGGATGAAGACCGTCGGTAGTGCTCCCGATGAAAAATCGTTTTACAGTGTCGCGAACAAGCGAGACTGGTGTGCTAAGGTGTCGTTGTCGAAGTCAAAAAGGAAATTCCGGTTCAGTAAGAATACTGTACTGGATATCGTGAAACGAGACCGCACCGCATAAAGTGGGGAATCATCGATGAACGCCATCGCTCGATCGGAACGCCGCTTTAACCGCGGTCTGTACCTGGGCGCCAGTCTCATCTTCCTTGCGCTGGTTTTCTGGACATTCGCGCGTACGTTCTACCTAAGGCCGTTCTTCGGTACGCGTCCTTTGCCGGCGCTGCTACAGATTCACGGCGCAGTGATGACCGGGTGGGTCGTACTGCTCGTTGCTCAAACCAGTCTGATTGCGGCTCGCCGTGTCCAGTGGCATCGGCGGCTCGGTGTATTTGGCGCCGTTTGGGCCGCGCTGGTTGTGCTTTTAGGATCAATTACGACGCTGCACGCCGCTGCGCGCGAAGTACGCGGTCACACGGATTTCGCTGCGAGTCAGGTCACCATCACGAGTCTGGACTTGCTTCAGATGCTGTTTTTTGCGGGTTTCGTCGCTATTGCGATCTGGCTGCGCCGTCGCCCCGACTATCATAAGCGGCTGATGCTGTTAACTATCGCTTGCATGCTGCCGGACGCGCTCGCGCGGCTCCCCGTCAGCTTTATGACCCGAGCGACCGAGGCAGAACTCAACCTGCGCATCATGGTGGGACTGGACGTGTTCATATTGATCTGTATCGGGGTTGATACGATTTGGCATCGTCGCCTGCACCCAGCTTTTGCGTGGGGCGGTTTGCTGTTCGTTGGCGCATTCCACGCGGCACTCTACCTCGCGCAAACGCGAGTGTGGATTGCGTTTGCCGAGTCGCTACTCTCTTGACGGTTGGCATTAACGCTGAACGGTAGTCCTGAGCGTGCTTTAAGGCGCGAATCGTGTCTTCCCTGTCCGGCGTCAAGCATTCTTTCCAGTCAACGAAAATTAGATTCTCCGATCTTGTTTGAGAGATACCAGTAGCAGTCGAGGCTGTGGGAAAGGTGGGAATCCCGCATTCAACTGCTTGCTCAATTCTTCGACTCGACTTTCAGCCGTCGCCGGATGCTCCTGCGCACGCCGAACGCACTGCGCGTCATCAATCAGGAGCTACGGTCGGATTTGATATACGCAGGGGCAAACACCTCGGTGACGAATAATTCGAGCGTGGTGGGCGTCGTATTTTTTGCCGAGCGCGCTTCCTGTGGCACAATGAGGCCCGCATTCGCACCATCCCACATTTCAATAAGCAATTCTGCGGTCTTTTTAGGTAACCCCATCGTCACAAGGCCCTGCCCAAGCGTCATGCTCGGAACTTGTACGTATGCGAGATTGGGCCTGCCGATAGAATGGCCAACAATTGACGCCGCCTCCTTCATGGAGATGTCGCGCTGCCCGTGCAGTTCCTGTATCGAACTGCCGGAAAAATTTCGGGCAGCGAGACGAGTGGCGGCATACGCGCCGATATCTTTTGTGGCTATCCACGGCATTTGCGAATCCCCGTGTAAGCCACCCGGTAGTGTTCCCGTTGAACGCAACGGCTCGATACTCATGAAAAGATTTTCCATAAAATACGCTGCGCGCACATGCAGGACGTTCAGCCCAGCGACTCGATCGAGCTTTTGCTCCTGATTGTGTAAGCCAACGATGGGACCGGTGTTTTTCGCGTGCTGAGCGCCGATACTGCTTAGATTGACGACAAACCGCACATGGGCGTTGGTGATTGCTGCGGCGTAGGAGTCGGAAACGCGTTCTTGGTGCGCGCGCAAATCCTGTTGCGAGATGTCCTCGGGCAGAACCAGGTAGACGGCTGAAGCGCCGTTGAAAGCTTCCGTCATTGAGACAACATCTTCGACGTTACCGACGAAGGATTCGGCACCTAGCTTCACGAACGGTGTCATCTTCTTCGCGTCTCGCCCAACCAGGCGAACCTTTTCGCCTTTGGCGAGCAACGCCTCCGTTGCTGCCCTTCCTGTGCGTCCAGTTGCGCCTGTTACGACGATCATTTAGTGCTCCGGTCACTGTATCAGGCAACGATCATAGAAATGTGGTCGGTCTCGATAATTTGCGATCCTTTTGCGGGTCCGTCGTATTGGCCCGTCAAGCTGAAAACGTCTTCGTAACTTGGTTTTAATTCCTCGGTTTCCATCAGGGCGGGCACTGACTTTACCGATGCCGGAAGTTTATAACACAAAGTAGGCTAAGTCCCGATAAGTAACCGGACATCTCTGGCCGGAAACGTGGTTGCGCGGAGCGAAATACGAGGCTCTGGAAGTATTGTCGGCAACTCGGAACTTATCATCGTACCCGGCGGCTCAGTCCAGATAAATCGGCCTATCGGATACTGGCCCACTGAGGCGACGCATCTTCCTGAACTTCTGGCCAGTTGACGCTATCTCCAGAAATAGTACAATTCGAGCAGGGCATTCTCTCGAAGTTCTAACGCGGCAGCTTTTCTGCCGCTTTTTCATTTTGGGCGCACACCTCTCAATAATGGTCCTGCAGCTTGAATTATGATTACCTCCAAGCCATTTAGAATCAGCACTTCCAGAGCCTCCCACAAGTGTTGATTCTAAATAACTTACGGGGTAGCTAAACTTTGTAGAATCAATACTTATGAAAAACCAGGGGGGCTGGTTGACTAGCGCCCGGCAATCACAACGCCGCCGCCCAGAGCTTCTACAACAACCCCAACTTCTGGGGCTCGATGTCTCCACCATCGCAGCCCATCTCCGGGCGGCCTGTGCCCTCTAGCCATTCCTTAAGAATCGTAGCCGGGGCCCCCAGCAGACCCGCACTCTTTCCACAGTTTTTCCCAATTCCAGATCCCGGACGTCACCTCGTTCGGCAACGGGAATCCGAGCTGATGCGCGAGCATACACACCTGCCCGCGATGGTGAGCCTCGTGAGAAAGCATGTAGCACAGCATTTCCACGCCAACCGGCCAAGGCCGAGCCCAGCCGTCTCTGCGAAACTTCTCGACGCGGCCCCCGCCGCCGCCAAGCGCTTCAGCGAGCATCTCCGCGCAGCGAGCGGCGCTCTCGGCCAATCCCGCGCGGGCCTGCCGCGGCGTACAGTGCGCGCGGTTGAGCTGTCGTGGAACCTTCAGGTGCGGAGCTGTAAGCCTGACCCACTTCGCGCGGACATTGTGCATGTGCGTGAAGATCGCCGCAATGCTGCGGGCCTTGCCGGGCGGTTTGGTTCTCCAGGCGTTAGGGTCAAGATGTTCGATAAGCATCTGGTTCATGCGCTCATTGGCCGCAAAGATCTGGACTGCGGCTCGGCCCAGTTCCGTGTGAACCTGTTGAGTGTGAACCTTGTGTTGACGCGTGGTCACGGCTCCCTGCTCCTCGACCTAGAATACTTCCGGGCCGTCGGCAACTCGGATCTTATCGTCGGAACATGCGGCCCAGTCCGGATAAATCGCCCTATCGGAATCTGGCCCACAGAGGCGACGCGCCTGCCTGAACTCTAGGTCAGTTGACGCTGCGTCCAGAAAAAGTACAGTTCGACTAGGCCATCTCCGGGAATTTTGCTGCGGCAGCGTTCCTGCCGCTTTTTTATTTTGGGCCGCTAGCTCTAAATAGCAAATTCCGCGTCCGAAGTATGCCTACTTGCAAGCCTTTTAGAATCAATACTTCCAAGGCATCCCGCAAGCGTTGATTCTAAATAACTTACGGAATATTTAAACTCTTTAGAATCAACGCTTATGAAAAACCAGGGGGGGTGGGGACTTATGGTTAACTAGCAACCGGCAATCGCAACCCCGCCGCCGTTACCCGCTTTGGCTGGACGCTCATGATTTGAAACTTCTCGGTGCCTGAAGCGACCGCCGTAGCGCCGTTTTGCGCCAAGGCTGCGCCGATTAATCGTTGGAACTGCCGTGAGAAACGTCGCGCGTGGAATCCCGAATCACAAGTTCCGGATTCATCTTCTGCTGCACGGTATTCCACTCGCGCTTCTCGAGCCCAGCCTTAATTCCTTCCATCACCACGTTGACAGCATACGTTCCCATGGCTTCGAGGGGCTGGCGCACGGTCGTCAGCGAAGGCGCGCTCAGCGCCGACAGCGCCACGTCGTCAAAACCCGTCACGGAACAGTGCTCCGGCACTTTGATTCCCGCTTTCGTCAGCGCGCGAATCGCTCCCAGCGCGGTCAAATCGTCAAAAGCCATCAGCGCTGTAAACTTTTTCTTTTTTTGCAGCAATTCCTCCGTCAGCCGGTGTCCGCCCTCGAAACCCGAATTGGGATCAAACGAATCGGGCAGTTGCAGCACCAGCGCCGGATCGATTTCGAGGCCCGCGGCGTGTGCAAACTTCTGCACGCCGCGCCACCGCGGCGCGCTGTCGATAATCATCTTTGGCCCGCGGATGAATGCGATCTTGCGATGGCCGAGCTGGTGCAGATGTTCGAGCGCCATCCGCCCCCCAGTCTCGTTGTCCACCATCACGGAGCTCACCGTGTCGCCGGGTAGCTCCCAACCGATCGTCGCCGCCGGAATATTGCGTTTGCTCAAATCGGCCAACAAATGAATGTCCACGACCAGCCAGTTTGCCACCACGATCAACCCTTCCACGTGGTGCTCCAGCAGCATTTCCAGATAGCGCTCGAAACGATTGCGTTGATTGTGCGCGTCGGCAAAAATCGGAACGTACGACGATTGATACAACGCATTTTCGATGCCGCGCAGGACCGGCGTGCAGAAAGGATCGGTGATGTCGAAGAACATCAGTCCCACGGTATGGCTCCGCTTGCTCCGCAGAAACCGCGCCATGGCATTTGGACGATAGCCGAGTTTCTTGGCCACCTCTTCAATTCGTTTTTTTGTTGCTGGAGCGATGTAGCGGGCCAGCGGCGCGTTGTTCAATACAATCGAGACGGTCGCGGGAGAGAAGCCGCTGTCTTCCGCGACGTCCCGCATCGTCACCGTCTGATCTTTGCCGCTTGCGCGTTTCACGTCGAAGCCTCTCGGGCCGCCATCATTCTGCCAGAGTTCCCCGGTTTAAGATAAGCGACTGACTTGGCGACGAGCGGCTACTCGGCAGGAACATCAAAGGACAACGGCTCGCGAAACCAATTCGTTTTCCATATGCCAAAAGCGATTCCCGCGGCCATCCAGATCGTGCCCACGGTTTTTGCTGGCACGCTGAGGTTCCACCACAGGCCTAGACAAATGAAGAAGCCCGCGACCGGCGGCGCGAAATTCGTAAGCTTTTTTTCCGGCTGCCGCACGAAATAGTGCATGAACGCCGAGGCGTTCACACCCATGAAAGCGAGCAGCGCGCCATAATTCAACAGCTCGATGCCTTTCTCGAAGGTCAGAAAAAAGGATCCCACGAGGACGATCACGCCGATGAAAACAACGTTATTTCGCGGAATATGGTGTTTCGCATCCACTTCCCCGAAGAAGGATTTTGGCAGTGCATTGCTTCTTCCCATGCCATAGAGCAGCCGCGCCGCGCCGATCTGCGCTCCCATGCCCGATCCGAAGTTGGCTACCAAAAGTGTGGCGCCAAGGATCGTAAAGAGCGGCGCCCACGTCCGCGCCGCCATGTAAACGTATGCGGTATCCTGATTCGGAAACGGCTGCGATGCAGGCCACACAAGCTGCGCCACATAAACTTCCGCCGCCGAAAGAATGCCGACAGCCAGGCAAGTTAAAACCGTGGCCAGCATGATATTTCGGCGCGGATTTTCCGCTTCTTCCGAAAGCGTCGAGATTCCGTCGAAGCCAATATAGGTCAGCACCGCCAGCGACGTGCATCCGAACAAATTCCCAAACGTAAAGGTCTTTGGATCGTAGAACGGCCGCGTAAAAAAGCCCGGATCGCTATGCGGATGCCCAAATATATAGTGAATCGTCGTCACAAAAACCAAGACAACCACTCCGCTCATCGCCGCCGCCAGGCCCGCGTTAACTCGCGCCGAGGTCTTGATTCCTTGCAGATTCAAAAGTGTGAAGACCACCGCAAAAAATATCTTCCAGCCCCACACCGGCAACCCCGGCGCGAATTCATGCGCCTGCCCCGCGCACCAAATCGTGCAAATCAGCGGATTCACGATGTAGTCCATCACCATGCTCCATCCGGTGACGTACCCCGCTGCAGGGTGGATTTCCCGCGCTACATACGTAAATGCCGAACCCGCGCTCGGATACACTCGCGCCATTCGCCCGTAACTGACTGCCGTGCACAGCATCGCCACCATCGCGATCAAAATCGCCGTGACAACATGCCCGCGTCCGCGATCGCTCAATGCTCCGAACGCGGACATCGGCGCGACCGGTTGCAGCACGATGATGCCGTAGAGGAGCAGATCCCACAGCGTAAGTGTCCGCCGGAGTTGCGGCCCGGCGTTGGAGCCCGCGTCGTTGCTCAAGCACTTCTCCTTTTCGCGGACGCATCCTTCTCAGCACTCAGCACCACCGCGCGCGTCAGGTTTTTCGGCGCATCTGGATTCAGCCCCTTGCGCAAACCCACCGCCAGCCCCAGCAACTGCGCCGGAATCGCCGTCATTGCCAACCGTGCGTACTCCGGCTCGTCCAAGCCCAGCTCAATCACCAAATCACTCTCGCGCCTCAGAGCAGCCGTCGCCCGATTCGCAACCACCATCGTCGCCGCTCCCAATTTTTTCAGCTCGCCGAGCAACAGAATTTCTTCGTCCGCTGCCGCCTCCGAGAACAAAAAAGTAATCAGCGTCTCGCCGCTCGCAATCGATTTCGGCCCGTGGCGAAACTCCAGCGTGTGATACGCCTGCGCATACGACGACGACATTTCCGTCATTTTCAGCGCCGCCTCCTGCGCCAGCCAGTAATGCGCACCCTGGCCAAGAAACACAAAATCCACGAATCGCCGCTTCATCCCAAACGCCCGAATCCTATCAGCATTCTTCTCAAGCCACCGCGTGGTCTTTTCCGGCAATCCATCCAGCGCGGAGGCCAGCCCGTCATCGCCCGCGAGTTTCGCGCCCAGCCTCTCGAAGAGCAGCAGGATGGACGTAAACGATCGCGTCATCACCATGCTCTTCTCATCCGCCCACGGCAGCTTCACCGTATGCGTGCACAACTCCTCCAGAACGCTGCTTCCGCTGCAAGTCACTCCAAGTGTGCGAACTGTCTCTCTCCCCTTCAGCATTTCCCCCGCTCGCAAAACCTCCGTAGTTTTTCCCGAGCGCGACACCAGCACAACCTGCCGCGCGCTTGTCCGCCGCAGCGCCTCGTCCGGCGCGAAAAGCAGCTCCGACGCCGGCACCGCCGTGCATGCCGCCTCGAGAAGTTTTGTCCATTGCGCTGCGATCGTCTGCGAAAGGTAATAGCTGGACCCGCAAGCAACAAACAGGCAGGGCTCTTCAGGAGAAACGAATTGTAAAGCCTCGAGCACTTCGGCGTTCCGCTCGCATTGCCGCGCCGTTTCCTGCCACGTTGCGGGTTGCGTCAGGATTTCCTGCAAGGTCTGTTGCCCCGCCGCTTGCGATGCAGATCCTTCGCCACGCGGATCTGGCGCGTTTTTTTTCAACACTCTTCGTATGCGTTTTTTCACGCGCGCCCCTAGTTCCTTTCGCTCGCCCGGCCTTCGCCAGGTGGCGGCCAGCTGTTGTAAGGAAAAGAGCGAGGCCATCTCCCCCGCCTGGTCCGCTCATTGAACCGTTTCAATAAAGGCATTTTCCAAGAAGTCCATTCTTCGCGCAAGGCAAAACTTTCCGGCGTCCCGCAGTTTTCCTCGCAAAGCGCTCCTGGTCCCTCTTCGGCCCGCGCAGCCGACCTGTCCCTGAGTACAGTAGGGAAAATTTCCACACGCCGTATCTCTTCGTTAAAGTTCCCTGATTTTGGCGGCAACGCCCCTCGCGCCTTCATAGTCTAATTAATTAGCACCTCGTCCCGGTCGAGGGCCATCTGTATGGCCGCGGAAACCCTGATGAACGGACGCAGTCCCACCAAAGTCGTCTTGTGGCACGTCCTGGGATTCCTCCTGACTTTCCTCGTGGCTTTCTGGCTGCGCCCCGTTTCCCTCGATCCGGATCCCGTTCTTCAAGGCTACCTTCAAGTCATCGGCGCCTTGCTGGCCTTCGTTTTTGCCGCTCTCACTCTCGTCCGTTTCCAGGGCACCCAGGACCGCATCTCCCTGATACTCGGCGGTGGCTATCTTCTGTCCGGAGCCGTCCTGTCGGCCTCCAGCGTTCTCTTCTTTCAGTTCTTGCAAGATCCTCCCATGCGCGTCACTTTGGCTCCCATCGCCTGGTGGCTCAGCAGGATGGTTTTGGCTCTCTTGCTTCTGGTGGCTCTGCTCGTGGACCGCTTTATTCCTCGTTCGCGGCATACGAAAGCAGAGATCGCCGGCGCCCTTTTGACCGTCGTCGGTTTCACCTATCTCATCGCCGTCGCTCTTCGCCACCTGCCCCCGGAAGTCTCCCGCCATCCGGTCACTTTGATCCCCAGCCCCGACCAACTTTGGCCTGGCGTTATTTTTCTCGCGGCGGTGATTTGGTATCGCCGGCGCCTGGACTCCGAAGACTCCGCTTTCGACCGCACCATCTACGCCGCGGCCTGGATGAACTTTGCGGCTCAGCTTGCTGCCTGCCAATCTCAGCGCCTTCTCGATGCGCCCTTTGTTTTTGCTCAGGTTCTCACTGTCGGCAGTTACGCCCTCGCTCTCGGTGGCGCGCTTCTCGATAACGCGCGCCTCTTCGAACAGGTCCGCCATCTCGCCATCAGCGATCCGCTCACCGGCCTCGCTAACTACCGCCGCCTGCTCGACGTCCTCGAGAATGAAACCGAGCGCACCAACCGCACTGGCCGCCCCTTTGCCGTTTTGCTCCTCGATCTTGACGGCCTGAAAAAAATCAACGACCAGTTCGGCCATCTGGTCGGCAGCCGCGCTCTTTGCCGCCTGGCTGCTGTCTTGCGCATTCATTGCCGCGCCATCGATACCGCTGCACGCTATGGCGGCGATGAATTCGCTCTCGTCTTGCCCGAATCGAAGGAGGCGGAAGCGCAACACGTCGCAAACCGCATTCGCGAAGTCATGGCAGAGGACGAGGAGAAACCTCAGCTCTCCGCGAGCATCGGCATCTCGATTTATCGCGGGGAAGGCGAACGGATAGAAAAGCTTCTTTCCGAAGCGGACCGGGATCTCTATGCGGAAAAAGCCCGGCGTGTAAAGCGCGGCATCGCTGCATTTCATGCCCGCCGCCGCGCCCCAAAAACTTGATTCGCACTCGTAGATTACAAGGCCAGCTTCTGACTAATAGACAGAGCGCCGCTGCACGGTTTCCTTCGTCGCCAGAGAAAATCGCGGCTCCGCCGCTGCCTTGTCCAAAATCTGCCGCGCAATGTATTCTCCAACCGCCGGGCCATGCTTGAAGCCATGCCCTGATCCGCCACCGGCAAACCACACGTTTTCCATTTCCGGATGCCGGTCGATCAAAAAATCCCCGTTCGAGGTGTTTTCATACTGGCACACACGCGTCTCGACCACCGGCGCATTTCGCATCGCCGGAAAACGGCTGGCCACATACTTCTTCACAATTTCCGCCTCCGCAGCCGTCGGCAAGCGCGATTGCGTGTCCGGATCGACGCGCTCTCCATGATGGTCCAGAGCAATCTTCAGCCCGCGGCCTTCCACGTCCGGCATCCCGTAATATTCATCCTCCTGGAAAAGCCACGTCGGCAAAGCCGGCGGCGCAAAGCGCTCGTCTCCCGGCGGAACGCCGAAAAAGAAAACTTCCTGCCGGCTGGGGAAAATTCTTGGCCCAAGAATTTCTGGAAACACTTTGCCCAGCCACGCCCCGCAAGCAAAAACAAATTGCCCGGCAGCGATTGTTTCACCGTTGCTGCAAGTCACCCTTTTCAGACGTCCGGTTCCGCGCGGCGTTTCAATAAAAGCAATCCGGAACTCCACGCCCATTTTCACGGCATCCTCGACAACCGCTGCAACGGCCCGGCGCGCTAGTAGCACGCCACTTTTCGGCTCCAAAAATCCCCGCGTCACCTTTTCAAATGAAACCTGCGGATAGCGCCGCTCGAGCGCCGCACGGTCCATCTCTTCAAAGGGCACTTCGCAGCGCTTCAGCGTGACCATCGTCTGGTACACCCGCGAATCATCTTCGCCGGCGAGCCACAGCACTCCGGTTTCGTGAAAAAGCCGCTGGCCAGTTCCCACGCAAAAACTCTTCCATTGCGCCAGCGACCTCTGCGACGACCGCGTGTAAATTTCATCCGCGCCATAACCCATTCGAATGATGCGCGTCTCTCCGCCCGAACTGGCTCGCGCGTTGCCTGGCCCATACGCATCGAGCAGCACTACACGCTGCCCCCGCCGCGCCAGGTGCCAAGCGCTCCAAGCCCCAAACACCCCCGCCCCAATAATCGCCGTATCGTAAGTTTTCGCAATAGCCATCGCCGCAGCATCCTATCGCATTTGTTCCCGGTAGCACAGGCACTCCTGCCTGTGCGGTTTTTGCATTCCAATCGATCCACCTTTACAGAGGTTGGTCAGTTTCCGGCAACAGCATTAATCAGACATTGGCTAGGGATAAGACGCTGAATGAATTCGTCAAATCAAAGGGAATTCGGACAGGCAGGAAAAAAGAAGAGAGGCGCTCAGTAAGCTCACAAGCGCCTCTCTTTACTGCGTCAACGTAAACCGTACCTCACAGGATCACCTCCTTCTCGGCGGGAACGCCGATGTCGACAAGAACGTCGAGTAGTCCGAGTATAGCGCGGGATCGAGGAGATGTCAGAACAAGCGTTTCCTTGGCCCTTGAGTTTGGCCAGGCGAAAGCCAGTTATCGATAACGGCGTTTATCAGTCACTGTCCCGTCCAGTTTGGTGCAAATCGTATTCCTGACAGGCATCTATTGCTCAATATTGAAAAATCAGATATAGACTCTTCTTCTTCGAGCCAAGCTATGTTCGAACGATATTCAGAAAAAGCCCGCCGTGTCATCTTTTATGCACGCTACGAGGCCAGCAATTATGGAAGCCGGTACATCGAAACAGAGCATCTGCTTCTTGGGCTTCTACGCGAAGCTCCCCCGTTGGCGAAGTGGTTTCCAGGACAGGCTGACGTCGAACCAGAAATTCGATCTGAAATCGAGAAACGGGCCACGCGAGGCGAACGGCTTTCGACTTCCGTGGAGATACCACTTTCTGCCGAATGCAAGAAGGTCTTGAAGCTTGCTGGGGAGACGGCTGAAAGACTCGGTCACCGCAGGGTCGAAACAGAACACTTGCTAATTGGCATCCTCCGGGTAGAGTCGTCAATGGCTGCTCAAATCTTGATTGCGCGGGGACTTAATTCAGAGCCGATTCAAGCAGGAATTGCGAGAGCGCAGAGCCCGATTTATATGAGTCACGCCAGGACAAGTGCGCTTCTCACGCTCGAAAGCTTTCTTGCTGGCCTGAAGTGGCTCAATTCGGGAGAACTGATTACCTTTTTTGCAAAGAATGCTGAGTTCATCGATGTTTCTGGAAAACGATGGAATCGCGAAGAAATGTGGAAGGGATTTGAAACGCTTTTTGCGCCCTACGCCAAGAAAAACGCAAGTCACGCTGTCGAGGCGACTCTGGTTGAGACAAGCGAGCTGTTTGTCGCTACTGTTCTATGGAAGAATGTCCTTCTGGCCAGCGAACAGCGTGCCTGGATGCACCGAATGAGTGTTGTTTTCTTGTCAGGAGTAGACGACTGGGAAATCCTCTTGGCACAGGTGACTCCGGTACAGCTTTCATAGCCCTCTGCCAAGTGCCCGATAACTTGTGCGTTACCGGACATCTGAATGGCCGGGAGGCGCTTGTTTGCCAACCCTTGACCGAGCGATCGACAAGGTGTTACGAAAAAATCGTCACAATTTTTGCATCAACAAATGGAGTGTGGATATGCCGGACGCACCAGACCAACGCCTGCTTGAGGCTCTGCTGGACTCCTGGGACCGGAACAACACGATCCTGGTTAACCTGCTCCGCGTCATCCCGGAGGACGGGTTGGAGACCAGGCCTATGGAGGGCAGCCCATCCGTTGGGCAGCTATTCACACACATCCACTATGTGCGACTTATCTTCGTCTTCGAGGACGCCCCCGAGTTCGCCGGAAAACTGCCCGAGAAAGAGTGGGCGGCCGAGCGTAACCCTGGTCGCATCGAGCAGATGCTGAACGACAGCGCCAAGGCGGTGCGTGACGCGGTAAAGAGCAGGGTGGAGACGGGCCGCGAAATGAACCTTCACTACGACCACCCGATCCTACTGCTCCAGCACATGATCTGGCACGAGGGCTACCATCACGGTCAGATCAAGCTGGCCCTGAAGCTGGCGGGGCGCGCGATCACAGATGACGAAGCCGGGCCGGTCACGTGGGGCGTTTGGATGCGCAAGAGTGAGCGGTCTTAGCGCGTTCCCAAGCGCGCTCAAAGACCGCTTCGTCTCGATAGCCGGGGCCGCGTCCATTTGGACGTGGAGTCGGATTAACGGAAACGGACCCACTACAATTTCTACTGCCGTCTATGGTTTCCGCCGTGACCGGTGATACCATGCAACGTCCTGTTTGCTGATCGCGGGAGGTTTGTGTGAAATCGCTTCGTCAGCCCGTCAAATATTTTCTCTCCGTGTGGGCCATCCTGTTCTTCGCTGGTCTCGTAGTTCAAGCACAGCAAATCGATCCCAAAACTTACGACGGCATGAAATGGCGCCTCATCGGCCCCTTCCGTGGCGGCCGCGTTCTCACCGTCGCCGGCGTTCCCAGCCAGCCCAACACCTATTATTTCGGTGCGGTCGGCGGCGGCGTTTGGAAAACGACCGACGGCGGCGTCTCCTGGGATCCGCTTTTTGACAAGCAGGACATTTCCTCCATCGGCGCCATCGCCATCGCGGACTCGGATCCCAATGTGATTTATGCCGGTTCCGGCGAAGCCTGCATCCGCGGCAATATCTCCTTTGGTGACGGCGTTTACAAATCCACCGATGCCGGAAAGACCTGGACCAACGTCGGCCTCAAAGACACTCGCCATATCGGCGACGTCATCATCCATCCCACAAATCCCGATATCGTCTTCGTCGCCGCGCTCGGCCACGCTTATGGCCCCAACACCGAACGCGGCATCTTCCGCACTCGCGATGGCGGCAAAACTTGGGAAAGAGTTCTCTACCTCGACGATCGGACCGGCGGCATCGAAGTCGTCTTCGATCCGCACAATCCGCACGTCCTGTTCGCCGCGATGTGGGAAGGCTGGCGCACGCCCTGGACTCTCAACAGCGGCGGCGCGAAGGACGGCCTCTACCGTTCGAACGACGACGGCACCAGCTGGAAGCGCATCGAAGGCAACGGCATGCCCGAGGGCACGCTCGGGCGCATCAGCGTCGCGGTTTCCGGCGCGGATTCGAACGTCGTCTATGCGCTGATCGAAGCCAAAAAAGGCGGCCTCTATCGCAGCGACGATGGCGGCGTGAACTGGTCCTTCCTCACCGACGATCACCGCTTCACCCAGCGCGCCTGGTACTTCACGCACCTCTGGGCCGATCCCAAAAATGTCGGCGGCGTGTACATCGCCAACACCGGCCTCTACGGTTCCACCGACGGCGGCAAGTCCTTCGCACGCATCAACGCTCCTCACGGCGATCATCACGCTCTGTGGATCGATCCCAACAATCCGGCTCGCATGATCAACGGCAACGACGGCGGCGCCACCATCAGCGTCGACGGCGGAAAAAACTGGACCACGCAGGACAACCAGCCCACCGCGCAGTTCTATCACGTCGCCGCCGACAATGATTTTCAGTACCGCGTCTACGGCTCGCAGCAGGACAACTCTTCCATCGGCATCCGCACGCGCAGCGACCACGGAGCCATCCTCCAGGGAGATTGGGATGCCGTCGGCGGCGGCGAAAGCGGCTATATCGTGCCGGACCCGCGCGATTCGAACATCGTCTACGCCGACGACGAAGGCCCCATCCTCACTCGTTACGATCGCCGCACCAATCAAGCCCAAAGCATTGAGGAATGGCCCGAAGATCCCAACGGCTATCCCGCTGCCGTTCAAAAATACCGCTACACCTGGACCATGCCCATCGTGATTTCCTCGCACAATCCTGACGTCATCTACCACACCTCCCAATACGTTTTTCGCTCGACGGATGCCGGCCGGACCTGGTCCACCATCAGTCCCGACCTCACCCGCAACGATAAATCCAAACAGCAGGATTCCGGCGGCCCGCTTACAAAAGACCAGTACACCGTCGAATACTACGACGTCATTTTCAGCCTTGCGGAATCTCCAAAACAGGAAGGCGAACTTTGGGCCGGCACCGATGACGGCCTAGTCCAGCTAACGCGCGATGACGGCAAGAGCTGGGCCAATGTCACTCCGAAAGATGTCCCCGAATGGGCGATGATCAGCCTCATCGAGCCCTCGCCCTTCGACGCCGCCACCGCCTACATTACTGTCGATGCCCACAAGCTCGACAACTTCAAGCCCTATATTTTTAAGACCACCGACTTCGGCAAATCCTGGACAAAAATCATCACTGGCCTGCCCAACAATATTTATGTCCACGCCGTTCGCGAAGACCCCAAACGCAAAGGCCTGCTCTATGCGGGTACGGAAACCGGCATCTATGTTTCCTTCAACGACGGAGCAAACTGGCAGCCGCTCCAGCTCAATCTTCCGCCCACGCCCATTCACGACATGGTCATTCACGATGACGCCCTCACCGTCGCCACTCACGGCCGCTCGTTCTGGGTGCTGGACGACCTCAGTCCTCTCCGCCAAGCCAGCGCCTCCGTCGCCGCGGAAGACGCGCATCTCTTCACGCCCGATACCGCCGTGCGCACTCGCGAGGGCCACGTGAATCCCCGCCGCTATCCCATCGGCGAAAATCCGCCCTCCGGCGCTATCCTTTACTACTTCTTAAAAGACGCGCCGAAAGATCCTGCCAAACTCGAATTACTCGACGCCGATGGCAAAGTCATCCGCTCGTTCTCGAGCGCAGAGAAGAAAACAGACACGGGGCCCGACGAAGGCGAACGCGATCTGCCCGTCGAAAGTATTCCCGTCAAACCCGGTCTGAATCGTTTTGTCTGGGATCTGCGTTACGAACAACCAAAAAAAGTTCCAGGATTGATTTATGACGCCGGTGAACCGATCGGCCCCCTCGCGCTTCCTGGCAAGTATCAAGTGCGTCTCACGGTGGCGGGAAAATCCCAAACCGCCGCATTCGAAGTGAAGATGGATCCGCGCGTCCAAACTTCGCCCGAAGATCTTCACAAGCAATTCGACCTAATGCTCAAAATGAGCCAGCGCCAGGATCAATTGAACAAAACCGTCCTTGCGATCCGCGATTTGCGCGCCCAGCTTCAGGCCTTCGAAAAGCGCATCGGCTCCGGCGCCGAAGCAAAATCTCTCGTCACCGAATCCGCCGATCTACGCAAAAAAATCAGCGCCATTGAAGAGCAATTGGTTCAGGTCAATTCCAAGTCCACGGAAGATCAGGCGAACTATCCAACGAAGCTCAACAGCAAGCTGGGCCATTTGCAGGTCTTAGTCGACAGCGCCGACACCGCCCCCACCGCCGCGGAAGCCGCCGTCTTCGCCGACCTCGATCAACGCCTCGAAGCGCAACTAACGGCATGGCGCGAAGTCCTGGCGAAGGATCTTCCCGCACTCAACGAGTCCATGCGCAAAGACAAAATTCCAGCCGTTGCGCCAGCCGCCACCCCGAGCCGTTGAAGTTTCTCGTAGGGGCACGATACATCGTGCCCCGTCTCGCCACGACGCCAACATTTGGCCAATGTCTTCTCTGAATTGGAATTTCCACCGAAGAACCAATCAACCGCCAAACGCCGTCCCGATCGACCTCTCCCAATGCGCCAACTGCTTCAACGACTTCGTATCCGTCGGATCGAGATGCAAAGGAGTCACCGACACCTCCCCGGCAAAAATCGCCGCATAATCCGTATCCGGTTCAACGTCCTTGTCAATTTTCTGCTCATACAACCAAAAATAAATCCGCCCTCGCGGATCTTTCCCCTCGGTCAATTGATTACGCGTAATCTTCTTCGACTGCCGCGTAAACTTCACGCCACCCTTCCACGGCTCCGGCACATTCACATTGAGCAGCACTTGATCAGGCAATCCTTCTTTCAAAATGAGCTCCGCCGCCGCACGCGCCACGCGCGCCGCCGATGCGAAACTCACCTTCTCCCCCTTCGAACACAACGACATCGCTACCGCAGGCATATGATGCAAAGCCGCCTCCCGAGCCGCTCCGACGGTCCCCGAGTAATACGCGTTCTCTCCCAAATTCGCCCCGTGATTGATCCCGGAAATCACCAAATCCACTTTCTCCGTCAGAAGTTTGTGCAACGCCACAATCACGCAATCCGCCGGCGTCCCATCCACGGCCCACTCCCGTTCCCCCACCGGGTGGCAAATAATCGGCTGCCGCAAAGTTAACGACTGCGCCTTCCCGCTCTGCTCGCTGCTAGGCGCCACAATGCTCACGTCTGCAAATCCTGCAAACGCCGCCGCCAGCACGCGCAACCCTTCCGCGTGAATCCCATCATCATTGGTCAAAAGTATGTGAGGCATTAATCTCTTTTGGCGGGGGAACGAAGAAATGGTCGGGACGACTGGATTTGAACCAGCGACCTCACCCACCCCAAGGGTGCGCGATACCAGGCTTCGCTACGTCCCGACCGTACAAATGCGAAGTGGGCTTTACAGCTTTATCAGGCTATCACTTGCGTTCGAGAAGCGTCAAGAAAGCGCGCAGCGTATCCCGCAGGTCCAGCAACATCTTCCGGCTCAAAAGTTGCGCCGCTCCCTCAGCCGCACCGGCGCCAGCGCCAGCCGTGCCGCCACTTGCGCCGTCGCTCTCGCTCGCGCCATTCTGCTCGCGCAGATGCCGACGCGCGCCCGCAATCGTGAACCCCTCGTCATACAGCAACCGCTTAATCCGCAGCACCATCTCCACATCTTCTTGCCGATAAAGCCGGTGCCCGCTCGGACTCTTGACCGGCTCGAGCATGGGAAACTCCGTCTCCCAATAACGCAAAACAAACGGCTTCAGAGCAGTCAGCCGGCTGACCTCGCCAATGCGATAAAAGTCCTTTTCAATCGTGGGCTGCGTCGCGGTAGCGGTGCTCGGCATAGCGAATTCCAATCAGAGGGGGACGCCGCTATCCTAGCAGTTTCCAACATTTTCCTGTAGGGGCACGACATGTCGTGCCCCTACAAGCAGGCTTGGCAACTCGAGCCTGCTCGATTCATTCCTCGTCTTTGTTCATGCGAGGCCGCGGCTCCCGTTTCCGCAATCTCTGCACAAATCGCACCGGCGCCCCAAGAAATTCATACTTTGCCCGCAGCTGATTCTCCAAAAACCGCTCATAACTAAAATGCATCGGCTCTTTCTGATTGCTGAAAAGCAAAAACGTCGGCGGCGCCGTCTTAGCCTGCGTAATGTAATAAATCCGCACCGGCCGCGCCTTAGGCGTAGTCCCGCGCTGCAAATCCACGTCTTCCTTCAGCCAGCGGTTCAGCTCCGGGGTAGGAATATGCCGCCGCCGCGCCTCAGCCACTTGATCGATCAAAGGAAAAAGTTTCCCCGCGCGTTCCCCCGTCTTGGCGGAAAGAAAAACAATCGGCGCATAACTCAAAAATTTCAATTTCCCCCGAATCATCTTCTCGTAATCGAATGCCAGCCTCTCCGGATTGAAATCTTCCGACCGGTACCGTTCTCCGGCAGGCCGCCGAGATTTTCCCTTCGCGCTGTCCGCGTCGCGCGAAGCCGCATTCCGCGCCGCCACTACTGCCAAATCCCATTTGTTGATGACGATAATGACCGATCGCCCCGACTCCTCCGCATAGCTGGCAATCTGCGCGTCGCCCTGCGTCACTCCCTGCTCCCCATCCACCACCAGCAGCGCCACATCGCACCGCTCCAGCCCGCGCCGCGCCATCACCACGCTCAATTTTTCCGCCACCAAATTCGTCTTTGCCTTGCGCCGAATCCCCGCCGTATCCACAAACCGATACGTATGCCCCTCGTGCACCACTTCCGTATCCACATTGTCCATGGTAGTTCCCGGAATCGGCGAGACGATCGACCGCTCCTCCCCCGCCATCCGGTTCAGCAAAGTAGACTTGCCCACATTGGGCCGCCCAATAATCGCCACTTCGACCGCGTCCTCTTTCGCGACTTCTTCTTCCGACTCAACGGCGTCTACCTCCGCCAGCGCCGCGTCCAAAAGATCGTCCACGCCCGTCCCATGTTCCGCCGCAATAGGAAACACCGGCACGCCCAGCGAATGAAACACCGCCGCATTCACTTCCTGCGACATCGCATCCACTTTGTTCACCGCCACGACAAAAGGCTTCCCGGTAGTCCGCAGAAGCCGCGCCAGCTCTTGATCCAAAGGCGTAACGCCCGCCTGGCTATCCACCACCAAAACCAGCAGCGCCGCCTTCTTAATCGCCACATGCGCCTGCCGCAAAATCTCCGTCGGAATCAAAGCCTTGTCATCGGGAACGATTCCCCCCGTATCCACAATCTCCAGCGCCTTCCCGCGCCACTCCGCCTTCCCATAAATTCGGTCGCGCGTAATCCCCGGCTCGTTCGTAACAATCGATCGCCGCGTCCCGGTCAGCCGGTTAAAAAGGGTGGACTTGCCCACATTGGGCCGCCCCAGAATCACCAGCGATGGAAGTATTTGCGTCATGTAATTAAAGCGGCGGGCGGACAATCGAGAACCGCAACAGCGCTGCAACCTTCCACTCTACCGCATCGCAGCTAATTCCGCTCGTCAGGACACTCGACCGAGTGTCACCAATCCTGCTGAACGAGCAACGCCGACGCAGCGGCCATCGCTAAGAAAAAGCGCCCCGACACCGAGTATCGGGGCGCTTCCGGAAAAGAGTTGAGCAGCCGTTAGAAGATGATCTTCGCGACAAGCTGCGCGTTTCGCGGTTCGCCCGGCCCCAGGCCAGGCGCGCCGTTAAAGTCGCCAATGGTGTCGGTTACATACCCACTCCCGCCTACGGATCCCGCGCCCGAAGCGAGGTTAATCCGGTTGAACAGGTTATAAATCTCTCCGCGCAGTTGGAGATTCACCCGCTCGGTAAGGTGGAAGTTCTTGAAGATGGATAGGTCGATATCCCGGAAGCTCGGCCCATAATACTTGTTGCGGGAGAGGTTGCCGAGTGGATCAGTTCCCACTCCTGCCGGACATGTTCCGCCTGCCACTTGTCCTGCTGTGCAGGGAGAAAAAAACACGGCCGGGTTGACCCATGGCTCTCCACCATTCGCTTGGGAGAACGTGTGGCTCACGCCTGTGAACGGATTACCTACTATGTACAGACCTGGGCGGTTTGTGCTGCCCGTAATATTGAAAGGCTGTCCTCCGTGAAGCACCCACAAGCTGCTCACTTGCCAGTCGTTGAGAATCCACTTTGTCCAGTTCGTCGCGGACGAGACCTTCGGCACGTCGTACACGAAGCTGGCGGTAAAACTGTTCCGTGTATCGTAATCGCCGTTTCCGTACTCGGCATGCAAGTTGGTGCTGTCCAGTGGCAGAACACCCCGGTACTCGCTCACGGTATCCAGCTCATGGCCCCAGGTGTAAGAAAACTGCGAATTCAGACCATGCCAGGACCGAACCTTCAAAGTGGATTGCAGCGAGTTATAGTTGGAATTCCCGATGCTATTCAGTTGGTTGATGTCGCCGAAGTTTGGATACTGCGTGGAATATTGGCCGAATTGATTGATGTTGAGCATCACGGATAGCTTGTGCGCCGAGCTGCCGACGTACCCGATCTGGAACACTGCCGCGCTGCCTAGGCTCTTCTCAATCTGCAGGTTGTAGTTGTAAATGTAGGGTGCACGGAAATTCTGATTTACGGAATAGATGCCATAAATGCTGCTTCCGCACCCCGTGCCCGTTGGGCACGTTGTAACTCCGTTGAAGATATAAGTGTTGGGCTGCCAAGTGTACGATGTTTCGCCGAGCGTATTGACGCCGTAAAGGGAGACAGGCTTGGGCCCCGCAGGGTTGTCCTGCAATCCGTCGGCCCCATTGTTGGGCGGACGGTAGTCCAGGAAGGGGTTCATGTTGATTTGGTCGTAAAAGACGCCAAATCCGCCTCGCACTACGAGGTCGTTCCGCGATGTCGGTTGATAAGCGAAACCGAACCGCGGCGCGAAATTGTTCTTGTCCGGCGGAAAAATCGAATTAATGCCATTTCCCTGAATGACCAGTCCCTTTCCTGGAACAAAGACTGACAGATCTTTGCTGCCATTGTGGAGCGGTCCGAAATATTCCCAGCGCAGTCCCAGATTAATGTTCAGCTTGCGGGTCACCTGCCACTGATCTGATCCAAAAAAGCTCAGACCGTTCACAGTGACCGTGCGTTCCGCATTCCCCACAGTCAGGTTTGAACTGGACACGCGACCGGCCAGAAAGTCAGCCAAAGCATTCGTGTTTTGGCACACGAAGTCTGTGCTGCCGCACGTGGGCCACGGACCCTGCGTCCCGTCGAAGACGTAATGCCCGAGCGAGCTGCGGTAGTAAAACTCATTCACGTGTCCCTGGCGCATTTCGCCCCCAAACCGGAATTGGTGCTTCCCCCGGTTGTAAGAGACGATGTCCGCCAGCATGCCAGTGATGTCATTCCGCCCTTCCGGCGGCGTGATGCCAACCTGTTCAAAACCGCCATTTCCAAATGCAGGAATGATCGCGATATTGGGCGCTCCGAGTATAGGTTTGCCGTTGATCAAGGCGTCCGGGCTTTGGAACAAGCCCATGGCCTTGGTGTCGAAACTGGAGTTCGCGTCGCGAAACGTCTGGTTGAAGTAGTTCACGCCAAAGAGAATCTGGTTGGTCAGCGTCGCTGTATACGCGGAGTTGAGCACAATCGTGTAGTTCTGTACATGCAGGGGAGCGCGTTCGAAATAATACGGGAGATTCGAGCTGGCGACGGCTAGCGCCGTGCTCGTTCCCAGCGGAGCGGTTTGGCTGCCTTGCCCGTTGAACATGCGGACTGAAAGGTGATGTCTTTCATTGAAGTTGTAATCGAGCTTCAGGACGCCGTTGTAGCTGTAGCCCGTGGACGGCGATGAACTGAAAAAGTTACTCGTCGTTGCAGGCAGATTCAGAATGGAGGATGGACCGGAAGTGGGCCACAGCCCTGGCGCGGTCCCTGGGTTGGGGCAGGCTGCGCAGAGCGCACCCAGCATATTTTCCGAAATCGTGCTCGGAGCAATGGCCGCGTTCTTCAGCAGGGTTAAGGCCTTGTTCACCCAGGCTTGCGAAGGTTCCGTGGCGACGCCGGATAGACCGATGATGTATTGCTGCTTTTCAAAGGCCACAAAATAAAAGAATTTGTTTTTGCGGATCGGGCCGCCCACGGAGAATCCATAGTTCTCGTTGCGAAGTCTGGGAGGTTTTGTCACGCCCAGGGAGGGATTCGGAGCATAGAAGGGCGACGGATCGGAAAAATATTCATTCCGCCAATAGAAATATGCGGAGCCGTGAATATCGTTGCCGCCAGACTTGAGAACCAGATTTACGGTGCCTCCGGCGTTGCGCCCTGCCTCCGCTCCCGATTGGGTTTGCGCGGAAAATTCGTCCACGGCGTCAATGGGCATTACTGTGCCCGCGATTCCCGAGACGCCGCCCTGGTTAACCGCCGGGATGTTGTGCCAGAAATCGTTGTTGTCCACACCGTCGATCTGCCAATTCATCTGATTGGGTCGCGTCCCGTTGAGCGAACCATATCCGCCCACGGAGTACCCCGAATAGCCCGGCGCGAGGGCGATCAATTGCGTGAAGTCGCGCCCGTTCAAAGGCACATCCTGGACGATGTCCGATGAAATTGTCGTGTTCTGTGTCTGCGTCGTGGTATCCAGGGTCAGCGCCGCAGCGGAGACTTCCACTGTGGTGGACTGCTGTTGCATCGAAAGCGTGATCGGCAGCGAATAGATGGTGCCCGCCACCACCTCAACTTTGTCCACTGTGTAGGGCGGGAACCCCGCGGCCGTGACGGTTAATTTGTAGAATCCCAACGAAAGATCCTGGAAAGAAAATTGACCGTCACTCGTGGTCACGGTGTTGTGGTCGATTCCTGTTGCGGTTTCCGTCGCTTTAACTTGGGCGTCCGGGATCACGGCGCCAGATGGATCCGTGACCGTGCCGTTGATGGCGCCTCGAAACGTTTGTGCATGACCTGTCATCGCGGCAAGAGCGAGCGCGAAAGCGGTCACTCCTACTCGTAAGAGTGCGTACAAAAATCCCTTGGATGACCCTGGATCTTGCCATCGCATAAATACACCCCTCCTCTTTCCTCTTTTTATTCCTCGGCAATTGTTATTAAACGACTACCCCTGTTGTCCACTAACTAACACCTTTTTGCGACCGTCTGTCAATTCAAAGTTTTCGATTTGACGGGGTAAAAGAATGAATGGTCCGTTTTTCCGGACCGCCTTAGGATGGCCATCTTCGGACCAAGCGCACGTGTCCTCTTCGCACAAGCAGGCCCTCGCTTCCGGCCCGGCCACAACCTGCGGGTGGCAGGCGCGTGGAGTGTCCAAACGCTTCATTTTGACGCCGTGCAGCCTCGGATTCTTCCTGCCCGAAAGCCGGCTGCTGCCCGTTCGCCGTATTGCTGCCAGGCGTGGAGCAAAGCGCCATATCTGATAGAGTGCTGAGCCAGGAAGAGATAGCCCCGTTCCGCGATATTGCTATTTGTTAAGATCGTGTAAGTTTTAGGGGCTCCCCTGCGTACTAGTTTATGGAACCGCTGAGACCAGGCCCGATGAGCGTGCCGGGAATGACGGAAACCACGGAGGCAGTTGCCCGGGCGCGTGCAGGGGATGCCGAAGCTTGGGGAGAACTTTATCGCGATTTCGCGCCGGCCATCTTCCGCTTTTGCAGGAGAGCGCTGCCGACCCGGGAAGACGCCGAAGATGCCACCATGGAGATATTCATGAAGTTGCGGGACAAGCTGAGCCAGTACGACGAGACGCGCTCCTTTTCCGCTTGGCTTTATAGGGTTGCTGCCAACCATTGCTGGGATATACTGCGGCGCCGCAAAATCCGCCAGGACAAAGAGACCGATGACGTGGAGAGTGTCCCGCTGGAACACCCTGACCCCAACCAATTGGACAAGCTGATCGAGCAGAAGACGAGCGAAGAAGTGCGCCAGGCCTTGCACAAGCTGGGAGCGCGCGCGCGCATGGCTCTAGTCTTGCGCTATTACTCGGACATGAGTTATGACGAAATTGCCGATGAGCTCGGCGTGCGGCGCGCCTTCGTGGGCGTCGTGCTGCTGCGCGCACGGCACGAACTTCGGCAGGCGCTGGAGGGAAAGAGTGCGCTGGCTGCGGGAGGGACCTCGTGAGCGAACCTGCAAACCCGGTGACGCCAGAAGGACCGGACGGAACCCTGGAACATTTGGATGAAATGACATGCCTGCTCTACGCGGAGCGCCAACTTGACCGCGCCCGCGCACAGGCGGTCTCCGCGCACACGCAGGACTGCGCGGACTGCCGCACCTTGCTGCGAGCTCTCGATCGCGAATCTCGGTTGCTTACGCGCGCCATGCTGGAAGAAGACGAACCGCTGCCATCGCGGCTGGCGGAATTTCAGGAGCGCGCGCGGAGATCGTTTGGCTGGATTTGGGGCGTGATTTTAGGCTTGGCGACGACGGGCGTTTACGCTCTCTACACCGGTTTCGTCGAGCCCTGGCAGCAGCGATTGGAACAGGCAGGATTCGGCGGCACGAGCCTCTTGAGCCTGCTGGTTTTTCAAGGCGCCTTCTGGAAAGGATGGCAATCCATGATGACACTTTTCGAGGTGCTGGCGATGCTAACCGTGGCGGGGTTTGGTGTGGTGATATTTCGCAAACGCCTGCGGCGCGGGTCGGCCTTGGCGCTGGTGCTCGCGGGATTGTGCGCGGCGCTGGCATTGCCCGCGCCGGCGAGCGCCACGGAGTTTCACAAGGGCGAGATTTACGAACTCGCAAAGGATCAGACCGTCAAAAGCGACCTTTTCATCACTGGCACACGTGCGCGGATCGACGGTACGGTGGATGGCGACGTGTTTTTCTTTGGGCAGAGCATTGAGATCAGCGGACACATCAAGGGTGACGCCATTATTTTCGCGCAGTCCGTGCGCGTCAGCGGCCAAATCGATGGCAACATCCGCTCATTTACGAATAATCTGACTATCACGGGAACCGTAGACAGAAATGTCCTTACCTTTAATGAGGTGGTCACGGTCGACTCCGCGGGAAAAGTTGGCGGCAGCTTGACGGCATTAGCACAGACCGTGAGCGTGGATGGCCGCTTGGGGCGCGATCTGCTGGCTCTGGACAACGAAACGATCATTTCCGGGAACGTCGACGGAGAGATCCGCGTGAAAGGGCATTCCATGTCCATCGCGTCCTCGGCGCAGGTTGGCGGGCCGATCCGTTTCGAGGGTGACAACCAGGCGAAGGTGGGTTCCGGAGCGAAACTGGCTTCGCCGGTGCAATTTACAAAGATGAAGCACGAGTCGCAGTACAGGGAAGGGCATTACTACGTTTGGCGCATCATTTGGACGGCGGCCTTCGTATTGTTTGGGCTTGTGCTGTTCCTGCTGCTCCCGAAATTCGCCTCAGATACCGTCAGCGCTGGTGAACGGTTCGGAGCGCCCGTTGGCCTGGGCGTGCTGGTGTTTTTTGGAGTGCCCATTGCCGCCATCATCGCGTGTGTCACGGTCGTGGGCATCCCGTTGGGACTGCTCACGCTTGGGCTTTGGTTCCTGGCGCTCTTTTGCGCGGAGATTGTGGTTGGCACAGTGGTCGGAAACTGGATCCTAGGGAAAGCGTCCGATACGTGGGGGCTGATCGGAAGAATGGCATTGGGATTCGTGATCGTGCGCATCGTGTATACGCCTCTGGCGCAGGTGCATGTGATAGGAGCGCTGGTCGGGTTGGGGATCTGGATATGGGGGATGGGCGCGATCGCGCTGGCGCTCTACAATCGGCTCTCACCAAAGGTTTCTCCAGGCGCGGTGGCGGGATCCATGCCGCCGGTTTCCTTGCCACCCCACACGACGGTGGGCGGAATCCAGCCGGCCTAGCGTTGCTTCTTTGACTTCGATCTCTAACCATGCTCGTCCAGACCTTGGCGTAGAGTCCTTGACCAGCACGCGCGTATTTAACCAACCGGTTAAATACGTTCCCACCCGGCGTTTTTGCAGAAAATACACAAGTTATTGATTTTAAACGAGTTGATGAAATACAAATTTACGTGGAGCGCATAACCGGATGTATAGGACCGCATATTAGTGCAAGAGCTCGCGGAACGAAAAGAGCGCGCAAAGTACTCCAGGGAAAAGAGTTAAGGGCGAGAGCGTTTTCAAATGGGGCTCCGAAACAAGAACGGCATCGTATTACCCGCTTAGAAGCATGGCAAAAAGCATCAAACCGTGAATCGCTAAAATTTGCAGCTGGTTCATGCCTGGGCTGAAATGGAACGCGGGCTGTATGCGTTGCCGCGAAAAAGAATGGGCCGGAGCATCTAGAATGCTCCGGCCCGTCGCCCTTTGCGGAGGCGGAAAATCCTGGTTAGAAAGCGCGGACCTTGGCCGCAACGAAGGGAGTGGCAGTATTTGGGCCAAAATAGAGACCGTTGATTGCGACCGTATGGCCGACGATGAGAGTCGATGGATCAGTTACACCATCGAAAAAGGTCGCAGGATTTCCATTGCCAAGTTGGACCACACTGTTGCCATTCAATCCGAAAAACGGCGGCACCGACCGGATACTGAAAGTGTTCGGCGGCGCGACGGAGGAAACAATTCCGGGAATAGGAGTAAAGCGGAGAACGACAGTGTCACTGGTCATGGAACCTGCCGTGTTGCCGGAGGGGGCGGTGAAGCCGATAACATGGAGGCCGACTGTCATGCCAGGGAGGATCGCCGAGGTGTCCGTAGCGTTTGCGAAGGTGTTTGTCGGAATTGGGTAGCCCTTGGTGTCGATGAAAAAGGGGAATGGGCTGCCCGCCCCGCCGCCTCGACCGATGAGGGTGACGTTGACGACAGAGCCAGTATACAGGGTGGTAGAGCCCCCCGTGGTGCTGGGAGATTGGTCGGTGACGACAATTTGAAATTTGGTATTGGAAGAAGGGATTGATGTGACCACACCCTCGAGCCATACGATCTGAAGGGCGCTGATGGGATCGTATTCCAAGAGCGCCAGAGTCCCATCGGAGTTAATGGCAGTGTCGATGCTCGCAAACTGATTGACCTTTGGCGCGCAGGGCTGTCCATTGTTGTTGTTCAGGACGCAAGACTGCGAAAAGAAGGTGGAAGCAGAACCGGTCGCGGTGAAACTTGCACCCGACGCAGTCAAGACGGTGACGGATTGCCCGGAAACCGCGGTGACGAGGCCGAGGATATTATCAAAGAAGTCGAGTCGAGGGGCGGCCAGGCTCGAAGCTGCGGGAGGAAGCGTCTTCGTGGTGAAGGCGGTGGGAATCAGGTTGATGGCGGTGACGGCCTGATTAACTACAGTGAGGGCGTTCGTAGTATTGAGATTGATGGCTAAGCCCAGCTTACTGTTAGCAGGAACAGTCAGAGTGATCGGAACTGTCGGTGTCGAGAGGTTTCCGGAAAAGGTCTTGACAGTGCCAGCAGCGCAGCCTTGAACGCCTGGATTGGGCTGCGTGCAGTACGTAATTGTGGGCGTGGAGAAGCCAATCGTAATCCCGGTATAGGCCTGCGCGGTTACGCTCGCGCCGTTAGCTAGGAATACAGAACTGCTCTGTGCGCGTGCGAAATCCACGGGGATGATGCTGCCGCCGAAACTGCTATTGACGACTACAGTTTGTCCGGAAGTTGGTGTGAGCGAAATTCCCGTGATGTGGACATCAAAAGAAAGAATATTAATGCCCGCAGGCGGCGTCAGCGGAGTCGCGTGCAAAGTTAGAGTCAGATCTCCCATGCCCGTGCCGCCGCCACCACCACCTCCGCCGGCGCCTTTGGGCAGGCCGCTGCACGAGGTTAGGGCCAAAACTGCTGCTAACGCTGCGAAAAGAGAAGCTTTATTGCGTTTCATCGTGCACCCCACGACGGATTGGATTGCGATTTTCAAGCTCAAAGCAGACAGGCTCGGAATCCCCAGTTTGACTCTAGCGCGGCCACATGAATAGCGGGTTTCGAAAACGCGCTTCGTTGTTCAAACGCTAAATCCCCGGACATCGGGACCGGTGAGAGAAACGATGCATTTCCGCGCGAATTTAGCGGATGGACTGAAGATCGAAGATGGTTTCGGCGTGCTGGCCGTCGGGCGTGTCGATGAGCATGGTCAGGTCCGAGGAATCGATGCGGGACAGTTAATGCAAATCCAGATTGGAGCATAGCAATTTGCGGCGCGGGTGTGTCGACGAGGAGCGGGAAGCTAGTGTGTTATCGTTACGGAATCGAGAGAGAGTCAAGGACAGGCGAAGAACGGTCATCCTCCCGACAAGGTCGGGGTAAACGTCAGGATGACCTTATGGAGTGGCGGGCTTGGCGAAGAGGGTTGCCAAAACGGGTTACGCGCGGGTGAACGGCACGGGCGAGGAAGCAGCGGCGCGTGCGGAGCGGGAAGGGGCCGCGTTCCGCGGTGGCGCCGCGTACAGCGAAGCTGCTGCGTTTAGCGAGGGCGCGCCGGGGGAGGGGGCGGCCCTTGCGCGAGAGTCCGAGGAATCTCCGGAAGCGACGACGAAACCGTCGATGCGGGAGGTGTTTGGGCCGGGGGGATTTCTGGAACGGTGCATGATTGGCGGGTACGAACACCGGCGCGGGCAGCTCGAGATGGCGGAGATGGTGCACGATGCGTTTGAGACGCATCACCACGCGATTTTGGAGGCGGGCACGGGAACGGGAAAGACGCTGGCTTATTTGGTGCCGGCGATTTGCAGCGGGCGGCGGGTGGTGATCTCGACGGCGACGAAATCTTTACAGGAGCAGCTCTATCAGAAGGATATTCCTTTTTTGCAGAAGCACTTTGCGCCGAATTTGAAAGTTGCGGTGATGAAGGGGCGCTCGAATTTTTTGTGCGTGGCGAAGATGAATCAGATGGCGGACCAGGCGCTGCTGCGGGGCATGGAAGAGCTGGATGCGTTCCAGCAGATTAAGCAGTGGTCGAAATTGACGGAGACGGGAGACCGCGCGGAATTGACATTCTTGCCGGATGATTCGGATTTGTGGACGCGGCTGGATGCGCGGCGGGATACGTGTTCGGGACAAAAGTGTCCGTCGTTCAATCCGTGTTTCGTGACGGGCATGCACCAGCGGGCGAAGGATGCGGACCTGATCATCGTGAACCACCATTTATTTTTTGCGGACTTGGCGCTGAAGCAAGACGATTTCGGAAGCATCTTGCCGGAATACTCGGCGGTGGTTTTCGATGAAGCGCACGAGATGGAAGACGTGGCGAGCGATTATTTCGGGCGGCAGATTTCGAATTTCCGGTTCGAAGAATTGGCGCGCGACGCCGACCAGGCTTTGCGGCTGTTGCATTTGGGCACGCCGGCGCTGTTGCGGCGGACACAGCGGATTCGCGAGAGGAGCAGGGCGTTTTTCGAGACGTTTCCGCCGCGCGATGGAAAATTCCCATTTTCGCGGAACGAGAGAGAAGCGTTTCTCGAGCAGAATCGCGAGGCCTACGATGCGCTGGCAACGGCGCTGAAGGGATTTGAAACGGAATGCGCGGCTTTGACGCAGAAGCCGGAAGAGCTTTTGCGGATTGCGCGGCGAAGTTTTGAGTTGCGGCAGGAGCTGTCGTTTCTGTTCGAATCGAACGAGCGGAATTTTGTTTATTGGTACGAGAGGCGGAATAAAGGCGTATTTTTGGCGGCCACGCCGATTGACGTCAGCCAGATTTTGCGCGAACGGCTGTTCGAACAGTTTGATTCGGTAGTGCTGACTTCGGCGACGCTTACCGTGGGGAACCGGTTTGAATTTGTTCGGCAGCGGCTGGGACTCGACCATGCGAAAGAGCGCGGCTTGCCGCCGGAATTTGATTACGAGAAACAGGCCATGCTCTATTTGCCGCAGGGCATGCCGGATGTGCGGAATCCGGCGTTTACGGCGAAGGCGGCGGACGAAATCGTGAATTTGCTGGAGACGAGCCAGGGGCGGGCGTTTTGTCTTTTTACGAGCTACTCGCAGATGAATGAATTATTTGAACGAGTGCGGACGCGGGTGCCGTTTCCGCTGTTGCTGCAGGGGACTTCGCCGCGGTCGGTGTTACTGGAACGATTCAAGAACACGCCGGGCGCGGTTTTGTTTGCAACGGCTAGCTTTTGGCAGGGCGTGGACGTGCCGGGCGAACAGCTCTCTTGTGTGATTGTAGACCGTTTGCCATTTGCGGTGCCGAGCGACCCGATCGTTGCGGCGCGGGTTGCGGCTTTGCAGGAGGATGGACGAAATCCTTTTGCGGAGTTTCAGGTGCCGCAGGCGGTTTTGGCTTTGAAGCAGGGGTTTGGGCGGTTGATTCGAACGAAGACCGATCGCGGTGTGCTGGCGCTGCTCGATAACCGCATCCAGCGGATGGCGTATGGTAAAATTTTTCTGGAGTCTTTGCCGAAATACAGGATGGCTAAGGATTTGGCGGACGTCTCGCGGTTTCTGGGGAAGAAGAAGAATTAGGAAAAAACATTTACACAGAGGACGCAGCGGGCACAGAGAAGCGAAGGCCTAATGAAGTAACGAAGTAAAGATTAAGAAAAGGACAGGAGACAGACAGGAATGTCTGTCCCACTTATGTTTCAAGTCAGCGTGGAAGAGACATTTTCGGCGGGGCATGCTTTGCGCGGATACAAGGGGAAGTGCGAGAACGTGCATGGGCATAATTATCGCGTGCGCGTGACTTTGGAGGGGCCGCAACTGGATGCGATTGGGTTGCTGGTGGACTTCACGCGGCTGAAACAGATTGTTAGGGAAATTATGGGCCGGCTGGATCATCAGTTTGTGAATGATCTGGAGCCGTTCAAGACCGTGAATCCTTCGGCGGAGAATATGGCGAAGTATTTTTATGATGAGGTGGCGCGGGGGTTGAAGGATTTGCCGCCGGGGGCGCGGATTACGGATGTGGTTTTGTGGGAGACGGATACTAGCCGGGCGCAGTACCGGCCGGGTGACTGATGAGTTTTGATTGTGCGAGCGGTGAAGCGATGAATCGCGCGTTCTTAATTATTCTGATTCCTGTGCTGCTAGTCGCGATTGGATACGTCGTGGTGTTTCGCGCGATGGGAGTTTCGTCCGGTTATTGGAGCTTGATTTTGGTCGCGGCGGTTGTGGGCGGAGCGATGTGGTGCCTGGGGCGGAGGACGGCGCGAAAGGCGGACTCGGGCGCACGATAAAATGGGGAGGAGATTGGTGCAGTCGAAAAAGCGGCAGCTGGGCTGCCGCACTCCAAAGTCATGTTCATTACGGAAATATTCAAATCGATTCAGGGAGAAGGCACTCGAGCGGGGCTGCCATGCATTTTTGTGCGGCTGACGGGATGCAATTTGCGGTGCACGTGGTGCGATACGGCGTATGCGTTTCACGGCGGGACGAAGATGAGTGTTGAGGATGTGCTTGCGCGTGTGGATGAGCTTGCGGGGCGGAGCGCCGGAATATCGGGAGTGCAGGCCAGCGTGCCGCTTGTGGAATTGACGGGCGGAGAACCGCTCCTGCAGGAAGAGGTTTATCCGTTGGCGGAGAAGCTTATCGCCGCGGGATATACGGTGATGATCGAAACGAGCGGGGAGCGCTACACCGGACGGCTGCCGGGCGAAGTGATCAAAATTGTGGATGTGAAATGCCCGGATTCGGGCGAAGCGGATACGTTTGAGATGCGGAATCTGGAAGTGCTCGGCGCGAAGGACGAAGTGAAGTTTGTGCTTTCGACGCGGCGGGATTACGAATTTGCGAGGGACTTCACGGCGCAGCATGGGCTGGCGGAACGCGTGCGGCAAGTTTTGTTTTCGCCGGTGTTTGATGACCCGGCGGGGAAGTGGCAAGGGTTGGAGCCGCGCAAGCTGGTGGAGTGGATACTCGAGGACGGTTTGCCGGTGCGGCTGGGATTGCAGTTGCACAAGTTCATTTGGGACCCGGCGACAAAAGGAGTGTGAAGTAAAGGAGGTTGAGGAAGTAGAGGAGGTAAAGGATTGATGCATACCTCAGCGGGGCGCGGCTGGCGGAAGGGTTTTTGGGGAGAGCATAAATACAGAGATGAAAAAGACGGAAGTACAAAAGGCGGTGGTGCTGCTGAGCGGAGGGATGGATTCGTGCGTCTGCGCGGCGATTGCGCGGGAACGTCACGGGGCTGGGAACATTGCGCTGTTGCACGCGGGTTATGGACAGCGGACGCAGGAAGGTGAGCGGCGGGCGTTTGAGGGGATTGCGGATTTCTATGGCGTGAGCCAGCGATTGGTTGTGCAGCTCGACCATTTCAGAGCGATTGGTGGATCGGCGCTTACGGATACGAAAATTGCGGTACCGGAAAATGAGCTGGGCGCGGCGGGAGAGCATGGAAGCTCGATTCCGGTGACATACGTGCCGTTTCGCAACGCGCATTTTCTTTCTGTGGCGGTGAGCTGGGCGGAAGCGATTGGAGCGGGGGCGGTTTACATTGGAGCGGTGGCGGAGGATAGCTCCGGCTACCCGGATTGCCGCGAGGAGTATTACCAGGTATTTCAGGAGTTGGTACGCGTAGGCACGCGGCCGGAGACGCAGATCGAAATTGCGACGCCAGTGATCAGGATGAAAAAGAGTGAGATCATCCGGCGGGGAATTGAATTGGGGGCGCCGCTACATCTGACGTGGTCGTGTTACCAGAATGAGGACAGGGCGTGCGGAGCGTGCGACAGTTGCTTACTGCGCTTGAAGGCGTTCGCGGAGGCGGGAGTGCCGGATCCCATACCCTACCGGCTGGCGGTCTCGGTACGCTCCTAGGACTTGGAAAAGAGCTAAGATTAAGGATAATAGGGCCATCCCGCCAGCCAGGCCGGGCAGGGTTTGCCTCGGCAAAAGGAGAATTGAGCATGAAGAGATTTGCGAAGTCGTGGGCGTGGGCTGCGGTGTTTGCGGCCGCGTTATTCTGCATGAGTGCGCCGCGCGCGAAGGCGCAAGGCGGCGGATCGATCTCCGGAACGATTCTGGATGTTGTGGGAAAGCCTTGGTACAACGTTCCAATGCAAGCGGTGAGCGATCAAGGCGTAAAGCAGGAAACCAAGACGGACGAAGCAGGGAAGTATTCTTTCCACAATTTGCGGCCCGGAATTTATCACGTCTATATTATTTTGCCGGCGCCGAACAAACCGTATGACATGCAAGTCCAGGTGGCGAGCGACGGCGAGAGCAAGGCGGACCTCAATTTCAAGGACGTTGTTTCCAAGCAAGGCGCCGCGGCGGAGGAGCAAGTCAAGAAGCAGGCGGAGGATAAGCAAAAGTTCGAGAGCATGAAGGCGCATTTCACCGCCGGGACCGCATTTCTCGTGCAGGAGCGCAAGGTTAAAGACGATTTGACGAAGGCGACTCCCGACCAGCGGGACGCTTTGAAGCAAAATCTTAAGGACCTTTCCGACAAGGCGTCAGCGGAATTCCAAGCCGCGCAAAAAGCGGCGCCGGAAAAGGACACCAACCAGCACTTGTTGTGGGCCACGCTGGGGGAAGCGTATGACCTCGCGGGCCGCAACGACGAAGCAGCGCAAGCGTACCAGCAAGCCATCAACGCCAAGCCCGACGATCCCGGCTACTACAATAATCTTGGCAACGTGCTGGCGCGAGCAGGGAAGATCGAAGAAGCGCGGGCGGCGTACACCAAGAGCGCGGAGCTGGACCCGACAAAGGCGGCGACGGCGTGGCGCAACTTCGGAATCAGCTTGTACAACGCAAACCGGCTGGGCGATGCGGTCGAGCCGCTGCAGAAATCCGCGGAACTCGATCCGAAAAACCCGCAGACGTGGTATCTGCTGGGCGCTTCGCTGGTGTACAAAATGACGGTGAAAAAAGTCGGGAACAAGGATGTGCCCGTGTTTGCACCGGGGACGATCGAGGCTTATCAAAAAGCGATCGAGCTGGACCCCAACGGGCCGTACGGACAAGACGCCAAGAAGGGGCTCGAACAACTGCAACTGATGGCTCCGGGCGTTGACCTTGGTGTCAGCGTCAAGAAAAAGAAGTCCTGAGCGAGTTCGTTGAGAACAGTCACGGGGCCGGTCTCGCGTTGCGGGGCCGGCCTTTTTTATTGAGATGACGGCAGTTTATTCCAGTGCTGCGAAGGCAAATCGATCGGGGACAAACGGATGCGTACGGCTAGCGGTGCATCAATGTGCCTGTTGTTTTGGTGCGGCGAAGCGCCCAGGCGAAGACGGCCATGGATAACGGCAGCAGCACGGCCGCGAAAAAAAGCAAGACCAGGAGCGGGCGCCAGACGGCGTGGAAGCCCGCACCGCCGAGCAGAGCTGCGCGAATAGCCTCGAGCGCGTAAGTGACGGGATTCAGCCGGGCCACAAATTGCAGCCAATCGGGGAGCACGCTGATTGGAAAGAGCACGCCGGCCGCGACGCTGGAAAGACCGAGGAAAAACCACTTCGCGGGATTGCCGCGCTTGAAAAGCAGAAGATAACTTGCGGAGAGAATTCCGAGCCCGGAGAAAGCGAGGAGCGTGGCAACAAGGACCGCGGCGACCGCCAGCCAGTTGGCGTCGCGGAGCGGGAAGCCGAAGAGCACGGCGCCCCAGGCGAGGTAGACCGCGATGCGCAGCGTGGAAGCAGCGAAGGGGTAGATCGCCGAGCCGGCAAGAATGACGGGAAGAGAAGTTTGCGTGACGAGGAGATGCTCGAGCGTGCCGGTGTCGCGGGCTTCCATCAAGCTGCGATCGAAAGAGTCCATCGCCGCGTTGAGATAATCGAGAAAGACGAAGCCGATCAGAGAAAAAGCGAAGTAACTTTCACTTTGTGGGAGGGCGTTGCGAAGCTGGGGGCTGTCCACGAAGCGCGCGACATAGTAGAACAGGGCGACGCCGAAGAGCGCTTCGATGGCCTCGAACAAAAAAACGGTGCGGTAGGTGCGGGCGATGCAAAGATCGCGGCGGAAGAAGAGCCACAATTCGCGAAGAGTGCCGGTCATTCCGCGGCACCATTGCCGGCTAAATCGGGGGCACGCCCGGTGAGGCGCAGAAAAGCATCTTCGAGTGAGGCCTCTCCGGTGCGCTGTTTCAATTCAGTGAGCGTGCCGCAGGCCAGCAGGCGTCCCGCGTCAATGACGGCGATGCGATCTGCGAGGAGCTCGATTTCCGAAAGCGCGTGAGAAGCGAAGAGCAGAGTCGTTTCGCCGCGGCGGAGAATTTCGGACTTCAAGAAGCGGCGAAACTCCGCAGCGCCGATGGCGTCCAGGCTGCGCGTCGGTTCGTCCAGCAAAAGAACGCGCGGCTGGTGGAGAAGGGCGCGCGCGAGGCTCAAGCGTTGCATGGTGCCGGAAGAGAGGGTGCGGACCTGGCGTTCGAGGGCTTCCTCGAGATGGAATTGTTCCGCAAGTTGCTCGATGCGCTGCGCGGCAGGGGCGCCTGAAAGCTGGTTGAGGCTGCCGAAAAATCGCAGGTTCTCGCGGCAGGTCAGCCGGGCGTAGAAGCCCACGTCGCTGCCGGCGTGGTAGCCCAGTTGGCGGCGCACGGCGCGGGGATCGCGAACGGCATCGTGTCCGGCGATCTGGGCGCGGCCTTTTGTGGGAAGAATCAGCGTGGCGAGGATCCGGAGCAGCGTGGATTTGCCGGCGCCATTCGCGCCTAGCAGAGCCATCGCCTCGCCCGGCCGCACTTCGAACGAAATGCCGGCGAGCGCGAGGACGGAGGGTTTTTCGAACGGCTGCAAAAGGGCGCGCCAGCCGCTGCGCGCGGGCGGAAATGACTTCAGGAGAGATTCGACAATAATGGCTGCGTCAGACACCACGAAACTTATAGCGTGTCTTACGATCCGAGACAATCAGTTAGCGAAGCAACGGATACGTAACTAAACTGAGCCTCCCGTTTGCACCATAATTCAAGATAATATTCACTTCGGAACAAAACCGTGTTAGCTTTTATACGGGTTCATTCGTCTGGTGAAATTCCTGTGGGAGTGAGGCTCAACATGAAACTGCTTTCTCGAGGCAGGTTGCTTGCGGCAGTCGGCATTATTGCGTTCGGAGTCGTGCTCGTGGCACGCGGGACAAGCAACGGACGTCCAGCCCGGGTTTCAGTGCCTGACGATTGGAGTAACAGGCATGTAGTCTTTTCCAAGCCGGCGACCCTGTTGCAGGCTTGGCGGCTTCAAGAGGAACCACGCTACTGGCATCAGATGCTACGGCGCAGTGCGGTGGGTCGCATGGGCGCCGACACCCGGGGGCGAGGATTCGGGCCGCGTGAGGCCGATGCCTGGGCGCGAGGATTCGATCCGCGCTATCCGAGAAGATTCCCCAGACCAAAAAGCGATCCGACTTCGTTGCTCGCGAGGGACTGGGCTGAGTCGCTGGGCGCGGGAGCTTCGACTGGAACCACCACCTATCCGCAGTTCCCGGCAAAATACACTTATGATGTCTCCCAGGGCAGCATAACTTGTTCTGACTTTGTTGCGTTCCCCACAAACGTCCCAGGCGTGACCGGAACCAGCGCGACAGTTCCCGGGCAACCGAGCATCATTGCCTATGAAAACCTTTACGCCGGGGCGAGCGGGGTCTGTGGCACCGCCCCCACGATCGATTGGGCTTATAACACAAACGCTGCGGGTGACACGACAGGGGTGGTCAGCGGCTCGCCGGTGGTTTCCGGAGACGGCACAAAGATAGCATTCGTTGAAAGCAACTCTGGGGGTTCGGTTCTCCACCTACTGGAATTTTCGGAGTTCGACGGTGTGAATGGTCTTGGTCAAATGGTTGTGGCTACTCCTACGAATCTGCTCACCAGCGGTGGCTGGACGGCGTGTCCCGCCGCTCAGTCGTGCATGATCAGCTTGACGTTCAGCACCTCGACAGCGGTCAATTCCTCCCCGTTTTACAATTTCGCTACGGACGAACTCTATCTCGGTGACGACAGCGGGGTACTCCATAAGTTCACGGGCGTGTTCAACGGAACGCCCACGGAGCTGAAGACCGGCGGATGGCCGATCACCGTAAACGGAGTTGCGGCACTCACTCCACCGGTGTTGGATTCCGTAACACACAATGTATTCGTGGGCGACTCGAGTGGCGTTCTCAGCTTCGTCAAGGATACCGGGAGCACGGTTGGTGCGTGCCTAACCGGCGTTCCTCCGTGCCTCGGATCCACCTCGGTCCTTGCCGACAGTGGTGGCGTCCCCATTATTGATCCTCCGACCCTGGACCCAACCACCGGGAAGGTTTTTGTTTTCGTCGGTAATGACAGCGGCGCGAGTACAGGAGTCGCTGCAGGCGCGTACGTTGTGCAGGCGAAGATGGACTTGACGGGAGTGGTTCGCGTCAACGTCGGGCACAATGGCGCGCCGCTTCACTCCGGGGCCTTTGACAACGCTTATCTAACTAGCTCGCCAGGAAACATCAAAGGCAATATGTGGGTCTGTGGCAAGGGGGCATCAGATGTTCCCACGCTACGTAGTGTTGCGTTCGCTTCTGATGGCACGGAGACGACTGCAAGCCCGCAGCTTCTCCAATTGGGCAATACGACAGGTGTGGCGGGCCAGTGTTCTCCGGTATCGGAACTTTTCAATCCCAATGTTGTCACTGGAGGCATTACCGGTACTGATTTCATATTCTTTAGCGTGCAGTCAGGCGACCGTTCAAGAATTGGACTGCCCACTACCAACTGTCCTGGGACCGGTTGCGTTATGTCCGCCAATGTCACAAGCGGGAGTATGCCCTCGAGCCTTCTAAGCTCGGCAGCCGAACGAGGCGGAACCAGCGGGGTCATTATTGATAATGTTGGCACGGCTGCGCAGGAAGCCAACATTTACTTTTCTAGGCTGGCCCAAAGCGCGCTTAGTACTTGTGGTGGTTCGGGGACCACTTTGGTAGGATGTGCAGTGAAACTAACACAAGCGGGGTTTAATTAGCGCATTCCCTGGGGGAGAAACTCTTGAGCAAAAAGAGCAGTGAAACACCCGGAGCGACCACGAAGAAGCCTTACCAGAAGCCGGACTTCTACTTCGAGCGGGTGTTTGCGGTCGCAGCCATCCAATGCGGCAAGACCAACACGACGGTGGCACAGTGCCATCGGGTACCGAAAGCCTCCTAGCGCGAGCGGCATCGTACAATGAAGGGGGCGAGTAGAGTATCGAGTGGGACGGCATGCCGTCTAGTTGCCGAGTCAGTTCGCATGTACGGAGGCATTCGATTGCCCGCCGTGGGAACAAGCATGGTGCCCGCCATCCAGCCCGGCGATGTGCTTACCATCCAGCCAGTCAGTCCTAAAGAGGTTTCAATAGGGGATATCGTGGTGTACATGCGGGAGCAGATGCTAATCGTCCACCGGATCGTCCGGACATGCGTTAGCTCAGGCGAGCCGTACCTTGTTACGCGAGGCGACCGCTTGCTGCGGAACGATGCCCCCGTACTTCCTGACGATTTGCTCGGCCAGGTTGCTTGCATTGAACGGAAGCATCGGCGCGTGAACCTGCGGCCGTTCTCAAATTGGGCAGAGCAGGCTCTTTGCATGGTTTTGCGGCGCTCTGACCGAGCGACGTATATTTTTTTGCGCGTGAATGAGCTGTGGAGCGGGCTGTTTTCCAAAGGAAGCGTGTGGCAAGCCTGAGTACAGTGAGTCCTGCTTCCAACGTGGTCATCGAGATAGGAGGCTTTCCTATCCGGTTGTCCACGGATGATCCGGCTTTTATCGAGATGCTAAGAGAACGCTATGCGGGCTTTGTGACTTCCGGGACCAACGCGCAGATTGAATTCGACGTGATGCTGGCCCCGCCCGACGCTATGTTAGGGAACGGGGAGGTGCGGGTCGAGCGGGAATCCGGGCAGTGGTCGATGGGCCGAGGCGACTTCGAGGCAGACTGGAATCCGCGGGCAGCGCGGGGAATTATTCGGCAGAGCGCCAACCCGTATTCGCTCAATTCCGTGCTGCGAATCGTCCATACGCTTTTGCTGGCGGAACATGGCGGCTTCCTGGTGCATGCCTCGAGCGCGGTGCGAAACGGGCGCGCGTTTTTGTTTGCCGGAGCCTCCGGCGCGGGCAAGACCACGATAGCAAGGCTTGCGCCGCCCGACGTGACCCTGCTTACCGACGAGATTTCTTATGTCAGCCGGCAAGAAGACGGCTATCATGCTTATGGTACGCCGTTCGCCGGCGACCTTGGACGGCTTGGGGAAAACATGCGCGCGCCGCTCGCCACGCTCTACCTTCTGACAAAAGGAACCGAGAACAAGATCGAGCCCGTGAGTGCAGCCGAGGCAGGCCGCGCTCTCCTTGAAAATATTCTCTGCTTCGCTCGCGACGGCGAGTTAGTGCAGTCCGTTTTTGAAGCCGCGTGCGACTTTGTTGGCCGAGTGCCCACGCAGCGGCTTACCTTTACCCCTGACGCCCGGGTGTGGGAGATGATCGGATGAGCGAAAAATGCTATGTGGCGCGGGCTTCGAAGATTGCAGCCCGCATGCTTGGCGATGAAATGATGATCATGCTGGGGCCGGAATCCACGCTATTCACATTGAACGATGTGGCTGCGGTGATCTTCAACGCGGCGGACGGCGCAACACCTCTCGATGAAATTGTCGCGGATCGGGTTTGCTCGGAGTTTGATGTTGAACTCGAAGTGGCCTTGAAGGATGCGGAGCACGTGGTGAAGGAACTAGCCGGCCACGGGGTTCTGCTTGTGTCCAATGAGCCGATCACACAGCCGCAGAGATTCGCGCAGGCCGCTCGATGAACCCGTTAGTCGAACAAATGAGCGCCAAGGCGCTCAAGCTGGGAATTCCGCTCAGCGTACAACTGGACTTGACCTATCGCTGCAACGAGCGGTGCGTCCATTGTTATCTCGACCATGATGATCATGGCGAGATGACAACTTCCGAAATCAAGAACCTATTAGATGAGCTTGCCGAGGCTGGCGTCTTCTTTCTCACGCTGAGCGGCGGCGAGATCCTGATGCGCAGGGATTTCTTCGAGATTTTGGAATACGCGCGGCTGCGGGACTTCTGTGTAAAACTGAAGACGAACGCCGTCTTGATTCGCGAAAAAGAGGCGGAGCGAATCCGGGATCTGGCCGTGGAATCCGTTCAGATCAGCATTTACTCGCATCGGCCCGAAGTGCACGATGCAATTACGAAGGTGCCAGGTTCGTTGAGGCGATCGATCGCTGCGATTCGGTTCCTTCGGTCCAAAGGCTTGCGCGTGACCATCGCGAATGTCCTGATGCTGCAAAATATCCAGGATTATCCGGGCGTGAGAGCGTTAGCCGCTGAACTCGGCGTGGAGATAACGATCGACCCCACCATCACGCCGAAGATGGATGGCGATCGCTCTCTCTTAGACCTGAACATTGACCAGGCGGCGCTGGAGCGTGTGTTCCGCGAAGAAGGCTTGATAGAAAACGCCGGTGAATCTTGCGCGCCTCCGGTTGGTCCTGATGACGAGGTGCTGGACTCTCTGCCGTGCAGCGCGGGCCATACGGCGTGCTATGTATCTCCTTATGGCGACGTTTATCCTTGTGTGCAGTTCCCCTTGCCGAGCGGGAATGTGAGGCGCAGCAAGTTTCTGGACATCTGGCGCCATTCTCCTCAGCTAAACGAAGTCCGCTCCATTACCGCGCGCGATCTGACCGGCTGTTCCCATTGCTCTAATCTCAAGAGCTGCACGCGCTGCCCTGGTTTGGCATACATGGAAGGAAACATGCGCGGACCCTCGATTCAGGACTGCGAGAAATCTTTCGTCAGGACCGGGATTCCATCCGTTAATCTGACGTCCAAGAGATCCGCGGCGACGGGATTGGTGCAGATTCAAAATGTGCCCGCAATGGCGGCAGCGGCGCCTGCCTGATTCGTGCACGCATGCTGTCTTCTTGAGAGCGCGGGCGATTCATGCGTCCCGGAGTGGTGCACAGCGATCCAGAGAAACATCCCCGCCAAAGTCTCCAACACATGCTGGCATACCGGGGCGTAGACTAGCCGCGGAGGCCCACCTGGCGAAGAGACCAACATCCATCGGGCTGGGGGCTATCGGCGCGGAATGGGCGTTGCTTGTCGAATGTGCGCGGGCGAATCCGGATAGGCAGCGGTTGAACGAGTTGCTCCGAGCGCCGCTGGACTGGAGTGTTTTGTTCAAGCTCGCCGAAGAGCACGGCGTGCTCGGGCTCGCCGCGCTGCGGCTTCGAGATTGTGGCGAAGCAGCCGTGCCGCCGGAAATTTCGCAAGAACTGCGCGAGCGGCATCGCGCGCAAGTGCTTTTCACGCTGCGCTTGACGGCGGAATTGTTCCGGTTGTTCGAGTGCTTTGCCACGGCGGGCCTCGAGGCGTTGGTGATCAAGGGGCCGGTGCTTTCGGTGCGCTGCTATGGCGATCCGGGGTCACGCCAGTACGGCGATCTGGACTTGATCGTGCGCGACAAGGACATCCTGCGCGCCACCCAAATGATGATCGGCCTCGCGTACGAACCGCGCGTCTCGCCGGCCGCGATTCAGGCGAAGAAGGCTGCCGGCGAGTATGCTTTCCGGCAGGCGAGCACGAAATTGCTGGTCGAGTTCCACACGGAGCTTACGTTTCGCTACCATCCGCGGCCGCTGCGTTTGGATAAGCTTTTCGAACGGCACGCCCGCGTAAAAGTCGATGCGCGCGAAATTCCCGCTCTCTCGCCGGAGGATGAGCTCGTCCTGATTTGCATTCACGGCGCAAAACATTTTTGGGAGCGGTTGAGTCATATCGCGGACGTGGCGGCTTTCGTGTCGCGCCAGGAATTGGATTGGGAATGCGTCAAGATGGCCGCTGCGGAGGTTCGCGCGGAACGCATGCTGTACGTCGGGCTGCGATTGGCGGCGGATGTGCTCGGCGCGCCGCTGCCAGAAAATATCGCACTCCCTGTTCGAACGGACCCGGCGGTTGGACGGCTCGCTAAGCAGATTATCCGATGGCTTCCCGCGGCGGGTTCGGCGCCGCCAGGAATCTTCGAGCGCGCGATGTTTCGAATACGTATGCGCGGCGGAATTTTTTCCGGACCGGCTTATTTGCTGCGACTCTCTTTTTCACCCACCGAGGACGACTGGATCGAAGGAGCTGAAAATAAGCGACACTGGTTTTTGGATGCTCTGGGGCGGCCATTTCGTCTGGCGCGAAAGTATGGCCGCGCCGGCAAGCAGTGAATCGGCCCCGGCCGAATGAAAAACCAATCAAAGAATCGCGCTTCAAAAAAGGAAACGGATTTGGCAAATTGTTAGGGCCGTTTCCGCAGAATCCGCCTTAAATATTGGTGCGGCGCGAAATAATGCGCTGAGATTTTGACGGCAGCGGAGGCATTTCAACGGTAATCGACATCTCGCTCTTGTTGCGCAGGACGCCCAGCTTTACGGTTTTCTCTTCGCGCTTGGCCGCAAGTTTTTCGCGCAGATCGCCGAGCGAGCGGACGCGGTCGCCGTCGAGCGAAGTGATGACGTCGCCGCTCTTCACACCAGCTTTTTCCGCCGCGGAACCGGGATTCACTTCACGGACTAGCACGCCTTCGCCGTCCGGCGCGCCAAAATACGAGCCGAACTGGCCGCTCAAGTCTTCCGCATCGATTCCCAAACGAGGCCGCCCGCCTGCGAGTACGCCAAAGCCTCCCCAGTCCATACCCGGCGCATCAGGCGCATTCGGCATTTCCGGAATTTCAACTCGAGGAAGCTGGAAAGAAAACACGCGCGGGGCGGTCTTGAACCACATATTGCCACGATCTTCGGACTTGCCAAGCGTTACGGCGATGGTTTGCGCGCGGCCGTCGCGCCACACCGTGAACTGCGCGGAGCGGCCTGCCGGAATTTCGTGAATCATACGGCGAAATTGCGCCTCGCCTTCGACGTGCTGCCCATTGATCTCCGTGACGACATCCTTGTCTTTCAGGCCGGCCTTGGCGGCGGGGCTATCCGGCACGATGTGTCCCAGCAAGACGCCGCGCTCCGCAGGTAGCTTCAGCTGTTTGACGTTGTCCGAGGTGACTTCCTGCGATTCGACGCCCAGCCAGCTAGTGCCCTCATCGCCGGAGAACACCATTGTGTCGGGGCCGTCCGGCGCCTGCACAGATTCCATTCGGCGCTGTTGCTCCTGCTCCTGGGCTTCCTGAACCGCATCCGCGGTTTTCAAGGACGCCTGCATCGCGCGATCCTGAGCACGCTCCGCCATTCTTTCCTGCTCGCCCGCGAGCCGATCCGCCAAGCGCGCCTGAAGCTTCTCGATTTTTTGCTCCATCTGCGCCATTTTTGCATCTGCCGAATCCTGAGGGGTCGCAGAAGGGCTAGGCAGCGCAATCAGCGCAAGCCCGAGAACTACGGCTCCACTACCCACAAACAAATCGCGTTTCGTCATGACTATTCTGTCCTCCTGTTTTTCTTAGACGCGGCTCGGCTCAAACCGTCGACCGCAAAATTACGATTTGGATTCCACCGTTGACGGTATTCAGCCGGATCGGCGCGCCACCCTTGCCGAATTTCCCGCGCATTTCCCGTGGTAGCAGCGTGGCTTCCTGCGTAAAGGGCAGCTCCGAGTAAAAATTGCCGTTCAAGGAGCGCGCTTCCAGATTGGCCTGCGTAGCCTGCGGCACGGCCAGAAGCACGGAGCCGTTCGTCGTCTCCGCCACCATGCCCTTTTCACCCAAAAAATGCGAAAGTTCGAGGTGCACGTTGCCATTGGTTGTGCGCGCATGGACGCTTCCGCCGCCCTCGTAGACCTCGATGTTTCCGTTCACCGTATGCAAATCTTCCACGGAATCCACGCCCGCGACCTTCAACGTGCCATTTACCGTGCTGAGGTGTTCCACGCGCGCGCCGCGCGGGACGCGCACGGTGTATTCCACGGCCACTTCCACGCCTTCATTTTGTGGATAGCGCGTGATGACGGAGACATCATTCGGCTTGGCGTCGACTTCGATCGAAACGCGGTCCAGGTCCGATACTTTTTCCCTGGCGATTTTCACAGCATCGATTTCAATGACATTGCGGTCCCATCCCTCCACTTCAACGGGGCCATTGACGTTTTGCAGTTCGAATGAGCCGCCAGGTTGCAGCGGATAGGATTGATGGAAGTCTTTGCTTTCCGCAAAGCAAGGCGTGGCCGAAGCCGTCGCGAGGATAAGGATGAACAACACCGCCGAGCGCAAACCAGGACGCAGCATCATGTTCTACCCCCTTCGAGCACATCTCACGAGCGGTTGCTCGTTGCTGTGAAGCGGCCGAGGAACCCGGGACCTTTCCTTAACAAAATTCGCGCGTCCTTCCGCACAGGCAGCAATTGCCGTCAGCGGTGCAGCTCAAAATCAAACGTGACCGTCGAGATGGTCTCGACGCGAGTCCCATTGATCGACGCCGGGTTGGCTCGCCACTTCTTCACCGCATCCATCGCCGCATCCGCCAGAACCGGCTCGCCCTGCAAAACCTTTTGCACTTCGATGCTTCCATCCGTTTTCACCTTCACTTGCAGCTTCACGATCCCCTCAATGCCCGCGCGCCGGGCAAGTTCCGGATAGGCCGGCTTCGGACGGACGGTGAGCCGCTTAAGGAAATCGCCGGAGTCCTCTCGCAAGCCGCCGAGAAGAGCAATCTCGAGCTTGTCCATCCAGCCTTCGAGCCAGTCGTTTTTTTCGTCAAATACCGGAGGCTCTCCGGCGGGCGGAGCGGACTCGATCGAATTGACCGGCAAAAAATCAGGATCGTGCCAGCGATTTATACGTTCACGCTGCTCGCGAATGAGCGAATCGCGCAGCCCCGTGTCCGCATCAAGGTATTGCAGCCGGATTTTGCCCCCCGTCGACCGCAGCTTCAGAACTTCACCTCCGCCGTTCAGTACCCCACTTGCGCGCACGGGCCCGCTGCCGCGATTCCCCAGCGGCTGAATGTTCAACAGCAGCGCCGGGTCGGCGTCAATCCGGCTCAAGCCGCCATTTTCGACCAGCGCGTCGATATTTACCGCGAGATTCCTCGGCAAGAAAACGACGATATCTCCTGCTCCGGAAGAAAGTTGCGAAGCGCCCGGAAGCCTCACGTTGCCTCCGGAAGAGGCCGCATCCGGATTTATCCACGCCTGGATGTTGCCGCCCGCGGTCGCCGCTTGTACTGCGCCGGCCACGCGCGTCAGGCAAATGCTTCCGCCGTTGGATTCCACTTCCATCGGCCCGGACACCGTAATGATTCGAATGCCGCCGCCGCCCGTTTGCGCGCGAACCGAGCCGCGCACTTCGCCGAAATCGATCTGGCCGCCTCCCGTCCGCACGCTCACGAAACTTCCCGCTTGCTTCAATGTGATGTTGCCGCCATCAGTCTCCAGCCGCGCGCGTCCGCTGATCTGGCCTGCGCGGATGTGTCCGCCGCCGCTGCGCAACACGGCGTCTCCGGAAATATTTCCCGCGACGATGTGTCCGCCCGCCGTAAATGCATCCAAATCGCCCGCAACGTCTTGCACCTGGATGTGTCCGCCCTCGGTTGACAGCTTGGCGGCCGGATGGGCCCGCGGGGTGTTGGGAAAGCCGATGAAGCCGATGCGCCCCGTTCGAATGTTGCCGCCCTGCGTGATAACGCTGGCAGTCCCGCCGATATCTTGCGTTTCGATGTCGCCCACGCCCGTGTTGACGTCCAAGCTGTAACCTGCCGGGACCGCCACTTCAAACTGCACATAGAATTGAGCGTTTGCCCCGCCACGTCCGGACGGCGATGGCGACGTCCCGCTAATTTCCACGCCGGAAGCGGTCGCCTTTGCCGTCAGCGAATAACGATCCAGAAGACTCTGCGCCAGCGGCGCGCGAGCATCGGTCTCGATATGCACGGTGTAACGAACCACCGGCCGCGCTCCCGGTTCGAGAGCGACGATGCGCACCGAGCCAAGGTCGGTGGTCAGATGCAGCGTCAGGCCGTCATGAGTTTGCAGTAGCCCCGAACGATCCACGGCAATGCGCGGCCCTGGATCGCTGGGGAAGGGGGGATTAATAGGAGGCGGATCGATCGCAGTCGCGCCAAATACCAAGCCTGGTAAGAGCGCGGCAGAGAAAAAAAGCGAGAGCGAAATGCGGGAAATGCCATCCAATAGGCCGCTGGTCGGTTTGAAAATCGTAATCGTGCTCATTTCTAGCCGAAGTCTCTAGAACCTATTTCAAAACTGGGTACAACGATCTGAATCGATGATAGTTAAATTGCGCAAAATGCGAGATAAATTTGTGCAGCAGCGCCGAGGGAGGCCCGATGGCGCGATACGGTCGACTGTTGGCC